>SKEX01000010.1_pt1 | contig 287299 bp, 180 predicted proteins | sample 4841451 | NCBI WGS metagenome assembly SKEX01 (sample SAMN11008798, study PRJNA524170) | human gut metagenome | isolation source: fecal sample from pouch patient p38, | place: Israel: Tel-Aviv | reverse complement strand
CCATATTGTCAAGAGGGCTTCGCACCAAACAATTACTCGTAAAGCACGCCTCTTTAGGCTACTGTTGACGGAACAACAGGTTCAGACATTATGCTGAACAATTACTTGTACGACTTCTTGTCGCACCTTTTTTGCAAAAATAGAAAATAGTTCAGACTTTCTCACAGCGAATCAGAACTTTTTGCCCATTGTTTAATGTACTGGCAAATAAGTAGGTATCTCCTCCTTCAGCCAAATGGATTCGTTTGCGGAGTTCGGCTACTGTGGCGGGGAAGTTACGGACAGTCACATTTGCTTTTTTCAGGTCTGCCAGATTCTCCTTTACTTCTTTTTTATTGAAACTGCACTGGTTGACAATACGGAATATTCTTCCGGGGAAGTTTTCAATGAAAGTGCCGGAAGTATAAAGATGGCTGTTGGGATGCAGTTTGCGGACAGGGTAAGCTGCTGCAATGCTACGGAAAGCGCCGGCTTTCAGAAGGGAGGCATTCGGTTCGTAAAGATAGGTTTCTAAAGAATCCGTATACGTACATTCGCTGCATTGCTCCTGTTCGCGGGTAAATACAAAGTGTTGTTCTTCTTGAGTCCCTTTCGTGGAGAGGTTCACGCAATGAATGGAGATTTCTGTCGGTGATGTTTGTCCGAGTAAGATTAGTAATTCCTTACATTCGTTGTTGACGGACAGAATGTGAACTTCTTGTGTATGTTTCAGCTCTTTCAGTGCCAACGAAAGATCGAGCATGGGGGAAAGTTTGATCATTACCCGGTTGGCTTTATGAAGTAAAAGCTCTTCAAGTTCGGCTACATTCGGTTCGCAGTCGGAGATGGCAACCGTTTTTCCGCCGTGCTCATTGCGGCGCGCGGGGTCGAGGAAGAGGCAGTCTACGGGGGACATTGCTTGCAGGTAGGCTACTCCGTCTTCGTTTCTTATGTTTATATGGTTTAGATTCAGTACGGGAAAGTTATGTGCTGCTATTTCGCAGAGTTCCTCTTGACGTTCTACGTAAGTGGCGGATTTGAATCCGGTGGCAAGAAAAGAACAGTCAATGCCGAATCCGCCGGTGAGGTCGGTCAGAGAATCTCCCTGCAAAAGACGTGCTTTGTAGCGGGCGGTGATTTCTGAAGAGCATTGCTCCAGCGACAGATGTTTCGGATACCATATCTTTTCCATCTCCCACCATGAGGGAATCTTTTCGGCCGCTACCTTCCTTCCTGCAATTTGGGTGATGGCAGTCGGCATATCTATATCCGGGTACTTTTTAGCTTGTAAAGCCAGTGTACGTACATCGTCCGATGAATGTTCGCGAATAAAAAGTTGGGTTTCAGGGGAGATTTGCATCATGGTGTTATTGTGTTATAGGATATTACAATGAATCGTCGAGCTCTGATTATGGGGTTGTTGAATGTCGGTTATGGTATTAACTTATACTTCTGTTTGGCTACGTCCCGGCTGCAAAAATTGAAATGCCACCATTCGCTGGGTAATGCACGGAATCCGGCCTCTTTCATCACCTTTCGTAGCAGTAACCGGTTCTGACGCTCCGTTTCACTTATTTTTCCATTATGTACCAATCCGATCTCGTCTGTGATGTGTGCTTCCACGCCTAAATGGTCTACTTTGGTTCCCATAGGCAGGGGCTGTCCCAGAGAGTCTTGGATACTGATGTCTACTGCCAGTCCGTAGTTGTGTAATCCGCCTCCACGGTTGGGGTTGGAGACATATTTATATTTGGACGTTCCTTTCACTACGTTCCACATCTTTTTCTGTACTGACATTGGACGTGCCGCATCGTAAATGATAAGACTGTAAGACGGGTGTAGTCTCTTCAATACTTTTTGTGCTTCTATCAGAGCGTATGCCGCATCCGGATGCAGGTAGGCTTCCGTTAAGTTGTCGTAAAGCACTTCACCCGTGAAATTATCAGCCTGTGTATACATTAGTTTTACGACGAGGCTGCTGTCCAGATCAGCTATATTGATGAGTCCTAATGAGTCCATGTAGAGAGCCATTTCGCTTCGCTCCGGTGGCGAGACGGTGGAACATTCTTCGCACGGTTGTATATTCTCCGGCGTATGTTCGTATTCTACGAGGGGGATGCTTTCCTTTTCTTCTTTATGACTCGAAAGGAAAGAGCATCCTGTCAGTAGCAGACAGAGGATGGGTAAACTATACTTCAGAATGATCATTCAGCCTTTTGTATTTAGTGTGCCAAAGATACTTCTTTTAGGCTTTAGCTCCAATAAGCTGCCTTTAAATTCTGGTTGTTTAAGTGATCGGGTAGTACCATCTTACTGTCACAATTGTACTAATACTGTGGCATAAAGTAAGGGATTAAGTCTTTTCAATCCATTATAGATTGCTGAGTGAAGTTGCCACCTTCTTCAGGTTGCTGTTCGTTGCCCATTCTTGCAGATGTTGTAAGAGTTGTTCGTCTGTAACTTTGCTATGGTTGATAGTCAGTAGTTCCAGATAGAGTTCGAGCAGCTGTTTGAGTCCGGTGACGGGTTTGTCAGGCAATCCGCTGATAAAGACTGTGAGTAGCTCTTCCAATTGACGGTTGTGGAAAGTACTTCGTTTGTACATGCTTTCGTATACTTGGGTGGTGAAGCGCTTTAGCGGAGCAAGCTCCATCGTGATGAGGCGAGCCAGGATTTCTCCTACCCGGCGGTTGTTTATTCTTCTTGCGGCAAGTCCCTCTACCCATAATTCCGCTGCATAGGAACGGACTGTCTTGTCTACGAAAAGTAGTGAGCCGCCTAATAAGAGCAGGCTCATCTCCCGAAGCGGGCAGTGGAAAGAAAGGAGCATCCGCAAAGCACAGGTGAGGGTGCGTTTGCTGTCTTCCTGCGGAGTGCCGAAAGCCATGTAGCAGGTGATGATCTGGGCTATCAACGGTTCCGGTCGGTTAGGGAAGTAACATAGCAGAGGTTCCATGTAGCGGGAGTCGTCTATATTATATTTACTGTTGATAATCAGATGTTCCTGCCATAGCTGATGGCTGTTGAATTCGACGTATTTGTGCCATTTGTAGGAATCGAGTTCAAGCAGACGCCTGTCCGTTTCGTATGATTTCTCTTTTGGTTTCAATTTGTTCCACCCATAGTCTCCTGCCAGATAGTTGTGTGGCAACGTGCAGCAGGCGAAGGACTTGAATACTTCGAATTCAGTTTCCGGTGCTTTTACCAGTCCGGCGGCTACCCAGCCGGTCGGATGGTTGTAGGGCGGTTCGGGTTGTGTGTTCTCATCCAACAAGAACAGGCAGAGATGGAGGTATTCATCTTGCAATAGTTGCCGGGCGGTGGTGACGGCTTCTTCTTTGCCTTCCATGGCACAGCGGGCAATCGCTAGTTGGAAATCCCATGGACAGGGCTTTGTGCCTGCTTCCTGATATGCGGCGAGGCGGCGTATCAGTTCGGTGGCCTGTATGTATGCCGGAGTATGGGTAGGAGTGGAAAGTAAGGGCAATGTATTATTCTCCTTTAGTTGACGGATTACATTCAGCCATAACTGTTGGACGGGTGTGAAACAGGTTGCGTCGCTGTAGCCGGGTTTCCAGTCGGCAAGTCGTTTGAAAGAACGCTCGTCATAAGCTCCCCTGTTTTGATCTCTTCCTTTCAGTCTTTCTTCCAGCCGGGTGAACATATTTCTCAAGAATCCTGTGCGGGAGGTGTCTGTCGTCTGTGTCCATAGACGTTGATATTCCAACAGGAAGGTAGCCAGAAGCTCCTCGTATGGTTCCCAACTGTTGGCTACGATATTGGTTGCCCGTTGGAAAACAGGTCCCATCCGGTCGAAATCTTCTTTGTTCAGTTGAGGATGGAAGGCGATAATAGCGGCAACTGTTGTTTCTATCTCCCAGCTTTCCTCCATATCGAACAGGCGGCTAAGTTGGAACAGAAAATCTTCTTTGCTGGCAGGAAAGGGAATATGGTTGTCTTCCCTGCAAATGCGGACGGTTTCCGAAGACGGCTCCTCGTTAAAGGAGGTTTCGTCTGTAATATTTCCTCCGGTATGAATGATTTCTTCAAGATTCATGTCTGTCGCATTTGATACTCCGGCAGACTGTACTCTGAAAGATATGAGTATTGCTTGTACGCTTTGAAACATCTCCGGCTGATAGGATTGTAATGTCTCTTGGAGACTGGACGAAGAAGCGTCTCCATATTTTATGATGAAGTCGGCGGCTTTCTTTTGTAGGTTCTCGTCCTTCTTCAGGAACAGTTGGCAGAGAGTGATGCAGCAGACTTCTCTCATTTTGGGATGCCGTGCAACGATCTTCTCAAAGATAGTATGGATGGTAAGTAGCGAGTTTTTGGGGCTGGAGAAGAAAAGGGGAGCTGCACGTTCGATGAATTCCTGATAACGGAATCCCTCTTCGGATGCGATACTTTTCAGTTGTTGCAACATCACATTCACCGGTTTTGTATAAGAAGAGGTGAATATTTGCATCATCTCTTCTTGCAAGGATAACAGTTCTCCGGTAGTTGGTTGTAGAGTTTCAAAGAATCCGGCAAACCATCCTGCCATGTCTTTTTTGAAGCTCCGGTGAAAAGTGGCGAGTGTGGCTTTTAATAGGCGTTCTCTATCCAGATGGCCGTCCAGCGAGAAACGGTAGAGGGCAGCACTGATACTTTCATCCTGTGCGGTAACTCCTTTTTTATAAGCCTCTTTGGCGCAATCATCTTGATAGTCGATGGACGATTCGTACTCGAAAATCGTCCAGATGTGCTCTTTCAGTGTGATATCCCGCTTGAGCAATAACTCACTGTTGAACGTATCATTTCCTTTGGAGTCCTTATTTCTGATGCGGGTAATCCAGGGGAATACATGTGCAATGCGGCTTGGAGCAATATCTTTGAGGTATCCCATATCCATGAGCTGCGTCAGCTGTTCGTAATTGAGATCGAAATTAAACCAAGTTTTGTCATCGTTGATGAAATCTGTCAGCCAGGTGGGGTAGTAAAGCGGGAGCAGTTTGCAAAGCGTATCAAACTTCACATGATAGGCCATATCCATTTCCCGTTTGTTGGCGCAGACAAACTGGACAGCAGATAGAAAATGTGCCCGTGCCGCACTGCAGGTTGTCTCACTACTGAAACCGGCAAACTTGCTTTTTATCCATTGTAAATCCCGGATAACCGGCAGCAGTTTCCGCCTTTCTTTCATTGGTAACTCCAGTAATCTCTTGACAAAAGGGATTAATATCTTCTCTTCGTTCTCCGGAGTATCCACATAAGCTTTGGATAATTTCTCCAGTTCTTTTTTTAATTCTTCCATTGTACTAGTTTCTTTACTGCCAGAATATGTTTGCAAGCTCCCCGTTCTCCCTGATTGCTGCTGAACCAGGTGCAAGTGCAACGCTCTTTCTCACTTTCTCTGTCGAGAATGACCGTATGCCTGACACCTCCGCTTCCTGCCACGCGTGCTTCTGTCCGTTTCTCGTCATTCGATATGATTTCTACTTTCTCTTCTTCCAGTAGCTTTTCTGCTGCTATCATTCGAGGATTGAGACTTAAAATACGTTCGGTTTTGAAAGGCAGGCGGCGGTAGAAGAAGCTGTTTTCATCCAAATCGAATCCCAATAATCCCATTGCTGCCAATCGTGCCGAGAGAGAATCCACCTTATCCAGGTCAATATGTTCTTCTATGGCAAAAAGAGTGGGGTTGAACTGTTGGTTGGCATAACTGTATTTGTCCATTGCCTCTATCCATCTTTCGGGGACGTCTTCGAGCAGGGATTCCAGTGCGGCGCCTTCTCCGGAAAATCCTCTCCAACATTCGCGGGAAAGAGAAAGGCTGAAGCGTACCGGACCGAAATAAAGTTGCCAAATGGTAGATTGCATGGTGGGATGCGCAAAGACTTTCAGCTCATCGGCAAACGGAAGCAAGGGCTCGAGCAGACGTAAGCGATGAAGTCCTCCAATGCAGACGGCATTCATGCTTTTCACCGGTGAAAAGGCGGGTTTTTGACCGCGCATCACTAAATAATAGTCGCATTTCACGCTACTTTTCGGAAGAGTCTGGAAGAGTTGCAAGGTTTGTATGCGATTGAAGGAGTAGAGCTGTTCCGCAGCGGATTGATAAATCTGTACCGTAGTCAGTCCTTTTATCCATTTCACGGGAAGAGGTACTTTCCGTTCTATCACTTTCTCCCCTTTATGATAAAGCCCCACCTCTTTGGGACCGACTGACATTACCACATTCTCTTGTCTGCCTATTCCTCCTAAAGCGGAAATCATTCCGGGATTAAAATCTACGTTTGTTGTCCCGTTTTCCGGAAATTCTCCGTCGTGTCCGTCAGGAAGTACGTCGACCCTGGCATATACACCTGCACAATTAGAAAATCCTTCAAAGCGCAGGCGGTCATTTCCTGCGGTTACAATCGGATCTTTCAGCATGGCAAGCTGTGCCGGTGTCAGATTGAAACTGGATTGCACAACGTTGGATAATGCGATGAGGCAGCGTGCTGTCATGTAGGGTTGTGTCAACTTTCCCCAAAAGAAACAAGGTGCTTCTTTCTTTTCTATTTCGCTGTATTTGGCAAGAAACAGTTCGTCCTGATTGCCCGACCGTTGCAGGGCGGAAGGAGCTGCATATTGGTAAGAGATGGTATCAGTCATAGATAATAAATCGGAATTTGGTTGTATATTCTCCAAATATAGAAATTAATTCTTAGTGAAAAAAGAAGTAGGAGAATTTACATCGCTTTGGAATTCTGATATTATAAAATATCATCAAATGAAGCATTTATGTCTCTTTTGATGGCAAATATCAAATACAATTCTTAATAGTCAGACACAATTTTTTATACATAAAACAATTATTCTTTATAACTATTCTTAAATCCTACGTTTCTTTTTGCCAGAAAATAATATTTTTGTGCCCACAATTAGAATGTTCTAGCAACAGATTCTAAATTAAGTCTTATGAATTTTTAAAGATGAAAAAGACAGCTGTTTGTGAAAATCGCTAATATTGTTTGTTTTGTTTGTGTTATCCCATTTTGAGTCAGGTGTGGCTTCAAAATGGGATTTTCGCTATAAAGACAGTCTCAAAACCACCTGAATACTATCAGAAATGACCTAAATTCTATCAGCCGATAGATTTTCCCCTAAACAATGTCTGTTCTTCACCTGTCACATTTGTTGAAAACCCGTAAACTTGCAGCATCAAAATAATGATAACGAATACTCACAATTAAAAAAATAACGTATATGAAAAGTTTAAGCTTCAAGAAAGATCTGATAGGAGTACAGGATGAATTACTCCGTTTTGCATATAAACTGACGACCGATCGTGAAGAAGCAAACGATTTGTTGCAGGAAACCTCATTAAAAGCATTGGATAACGAAGATAAATATACTCCCGACACAAATTTCAAAGGATGGATGTATACGATAATGCGGAACATCTTTATTAATAATTACCGCAAAGTAGTGCGCGACCAGACATTTGTCGATCAGACTGAGAACCTTTATCACCTAAACCTGCCGCAGGATTCAGGTTTTGAAAGTACGGAAAGAGCTTACGATTTAAAGGAAATGCGCCGTGTAGTCAATGCTCTGCCGAAAGAATACAGAGTTCCGTTTGCTATGCACGTTTCAGGATTCAAGTACCGTGAGATTGCAGAAAAGTTGAATCTTCCGTTAGGTACTGTAAAGAGCCGCATATTCTTTACCCGTCAGAAATTGCAGGAAGAGTTGAAGGACTTCCGCTAACGTTTACTATCAATTTTCAGTTGGTATCAATAGGTATAGGGCAAAAGGAAACGAGATCCTTTTGCCTTTTTTATTTTATGTGTTGGAGGTCTGTATTTGTTATGGGAATTTTTTCAGTAACTTTGTCACTGGTTAATTGACTGCTCTGATTATCAGTCGAGGATAGTCGATTTGCTTCCCTTAATTTGTCGAAGAATGAATAAAGATATAAATGTTATGATAAAAGCGATCATGCTCGATGTGGATGGAACATTGGTAAGTTTTGAAACTCATAAAGTGTTGCCATCCTCTGTTGATGCCCTTAGGAAGATTCATGACGGTGGAATTCGAATAGCCATTGCTACCGGTAGAGCGGCGGGCGACCTTCATGAAATAGCTGATGTTCCGTATGACGGAATTATCGCGTTGAATGGAGCCGACTGTGTTTTGCGGGATGGCACTGTGATAAGAAAGCACCTTATTCCGAAAGATGATTTTAAGAAAGCCATGGAAATAGCAAAGGCCTTTGATTTTGCAGTCGCTATTGAATTGGATGAAGGTGTGTTTGTCAATCGTCTGACTCCGACTGTCGAACAGATTGCTAAAATCGTGGAACACCCTATCCCGGCCGTTGTAGACATTGAAGATCTGTTTGAAAAGAAAGAGTGCTGTCAGCTTTGTTTTTATATCGATGATGAGATGGAACAAAAAGTGATGCCGTTTCTGCCTAATCTTTCCTTGTCACGCTGGCATCCTTTATTTGCTGATGTGAATGTGGCAGGAATAAGTAAGGCAACCGGGCTTTCGGTATTTGCTGATTATTATGGGATCGGAATGACGGAAATAATGGCTTGCGGTGATGGTGGTAATGATATTCCTATGTTGAAAGCTGCCGGAATCGGAGTGGCGATGGGAAATGCATCGGAGATAGTCAAGGCTTCAGCCAATTTTGTTACTGATACGGTGGAGAATGACGGGCTTTGTAAGGCGCTGAAACACTTTGGAATTATTTAATATTGGGTACTCTAAAGCTTAATATTATAGGTGTTATTCCCCTATTGTTTATTCTTCTGTATTTCTGCCTCTGTTGTTTTTACCTGTTTAGGAACAATTAAAGAACAACAATGCAGCAATATCGGGTAGATATTGTATGATTTCAGTTATCTTTCCTCTAGTTGGAGGATAGCTATAAAAGGAAAAATTCCTGCAAGTGTTTCACTTACAGGAATTTTTCAGTGGACCAGCCTGGGCTTGAACCAGGGACCTCCAGATTATGAGTCTGTTGCTCTAACCAACTGAGCTACAAGTCCGGTGTATCCTTTGTTGGATGCGGTGACAAAAGTAGTATTTTCCCTCGAATTATGCAAATCCTTTTGATAAAAAACTACGATACTTTATTTTTAGAACTTATATTTGCGCTTCGGGTTCTTGGGGAACCATCCTTTTTGTACCCGTTCTTCCTGTTCGAAAACCTCTTTAATCGTCCAGAAGGAAGAAAACGCAAACACGCCAAGCAAAGAAGATAAAATCACATTATCGATGCTTAATGAGGCGACCACACCGGCTATGCCGAGTATCAGGAATATCCACCAGCATTTTGTACCCCAATAGTATTCGGCCTTTACCACGACGGGGTGAAAAAGGCCGATAATCAAAAAGGTACATATTCCGATGAATAACCCTGCGAGGTGATATTCATTTAGAAACTCCATCATAATTATTTTTCAACGCGGATGGGGATTTCTTTCTTGATACTCTGTTCCAGAGAAATCAATGTCTCGGTAGCTACCACACCCGGTATTTCTTGCATTTTGTTATTCAGCAAATCCATCAGATGTTCGTTGTCGCATGCATAAAGCTTTGTCAGCATTGTGTACGGGCCTGTAGTGAAATGGCATTCCACAATTTCGGGAATCTTTTGTAGTTCCGCTACGACAGATTTGTACATGGAGCCTTTTTCCAGTTTGATACCCACGTAGGTACAAGTTCTGTATCCCAGCGATTTCGGGTTAACGTGGTAACCAGAGCCTACAATGACACCTAGGTCAATCAGTCTTTGCACACGCTGATGAATAGCTGCGCGTGACACTCCACATTCGGCTGCTACGTCTTTAAAAGGGATGCGGGCATTCTGGGAGATAATCTCTAAGATCTGCCTGTCGAGGTTGTCTATTCTTTCCATAATAATAAATTGTAATTTCCTGTTGTTATCAAATAGTAAGCAAATATAGAGATTTATTTTAATTATTCTTCTTTTCCGAGAAAAAAAATAGGAAAAAGCAAAAAAAGAGGCGCAAATGTTTTGCGCCTCTTTCCTTTTTCTATTTAGAAAGAACTTCCTTATTTTTCGATGCTTACCAGTTCAACTTCGAAAATCAAAGTAGAGAACGGTTTAATCTGGTTGCCGGATTCTCTTGCACCGTAAGCAAGGTCTTGAGGGATGTAAAGTTCCCATTTAGAACCTACAGGCATCATAGTCAATGCTTCTGTCCAACCTTTGATTACTTGGTTAGCACGGAAAGTAGCCGGTTCGTTACGTTTGTAAGAGCTGTCGAATTCTGTTCCGTCGATCAAAGTACCTTTGTAGTTTACTTTCACTTTGCAAGTGTCAGCAGGAATTTCACCCTTACCTTCAGTGATTACTTTGTATTGCAGACCGCTCGGAGTTGTTTTTACACCATCTTTAGTCTTGTTCTCAGCAAGGAATTTTTCGTTTTCAGCTTTGTAGTCAGCATATTTTTCTGCCAAAGCTTTTGCTTTGATAGTTTCCATAGCTGTACGAGTGTATTCTTGAGCTGCTTCCATGGTCATTACGCCGCCTTTTTCCAAAGTACCTGCGATGAAACCTGCCAGGAAGTTTTCTTTGCTGATAGTTTTAGTAGAGTCAGTGCCAAATAATTCCTGGTTGATACCTTTCATCATCTGGTTGCTGATTTGCTGACCGATTTGCAGACCTGCCATGTAAGCGATGTCTTTTTTGCTAGTCTTGTTTGCGCCTTCGTTCAAACCTTTGATGAAATCTGCCATGTAGGTAGTATCAACGTCCAGACGACCTGTCAGATAGCCTTTCAGACCTTGAGTCTGAGCCATACCGATAGAATAAGACAGTGAGTCGATGTCTGATTTCAGATTTGCTTTAGGAGCTTGAGCTGTACAAGAAGCAAGGCTTGCAGCAGCGGCGATTGCCATAAAAATACTAACTTTTTTCATTTTGCTTTGAAATTTTTTATTTATAATACTTCGAGTAATTCTACTTCAAAAATGAGTGTGCTATGAGGAGGGATCATTTCCCCGGCACCTCTTGCGCCATAGCCGAGTTCTGACGGAATATACAGTTTCCATTTAGAACCTTCCGGCATCAGCTGCAACGCTTCCACCCATCCCGGGATTACTTGGTTGACACCGAATACAGCCGGTTCTCCGCGTTGGATAGAACTGTCGAACAGCGTACCGTCGATCAATGTTCCTTCATAGTGGCATCTTACCTGGTCGGTAGCTTTCGGCTTTTTGCCTGTACCTTCTTTGATAATTTCATATTGTAGTCCGCTGGGAAGAACAACTACCCCCGGTCCTTTTTTGTTTTCTTCGAGGAAAGCCTGTCCTTGCTCGATAGCAACGGCACCCATTTTAGCTTCCAGTTCTTCGAAATACTTGTTTACTATTTCGCGGGCTTCATTGTGGCTGATAGCCGTCTGATTGCCTTCCAATACGTCTTTGATTGCTTGTGCGAAATCATCTACCGCAAGGTTTTCGATTCCCATACTTGATAAGTTTTGACCAATTCCGAGGCCAATAGCGTAACTGAATTTATCCATATAATGTTTTTTGTTGGCGATTGAAATGCATCACCATCATGGTTTTAGCTTTCAATCAATTGCAAATTTATGAATCGCAAAAGTACGTGTTTTATTTGAATGATTTAGCATTTGCTATTTAAAAATTCTTATATCTGTGAAAGTTAATCGCTTTTCTTTTAAGAATTAGTCCTTTTATTCGTAGGATTTAATCGGCTTATTCTTATTATTTAGGTTGGTTTATGTAGATAATTAATCGTCTGACAACTGTTGAACTTGCGTCTGACAATTGTTGTTGCCATAAATAATGCTAACTATCTGTATCTTTCATCTTAAAGTTCTGCATAAACCGGATTATATTAAGCGTAAGAAAGTGTTCTTTTATTCGATGATTCTGATTACATTTGTGTGGCTATTAAAAAGAAGGAGGAATAGTAATGAAGAATCTGGTAGTTTTGACGGGTGCGGGTATGAGTGCCGAGAGTGGGATTAGTACATTTCGCGATGCAGGCGGTTTGTGGGATAAATATCCTGTAGAGCAGGTGGCTACTCCTGAAGGTTATCAGCGTGACCCGGCTTTGGTGATTAATTTCTATAATGAACGTCGGAAACAGTTGTTGGAGGTAAAGCCGAACCGTGGACATGAATTGTTGGCAGAACTGGAGAAAAACTTCCATGTAACGGTGGTGACACAGAATATCGATAACTTGCACGAACGTGCCGGGAGCAGCCACATCATTCATCTGCATGGCGAACTGACGAAGGTGTGTTCCAGTAGAGATCCTCATAATCCCCATTACATAAAAGAACTGAAACCGGAAGAATATGAAGTGAAGATGGGAGACAAGGCCGGCGACGGCACTCAATTGCGACCTTTTATCGTATGGTTTGGAGAAGCTGTGCCGGAAATTGAAACAGCCATCCAATATGTGGAGAAAGCGGATATTTTCGTTATTATCGGTACGTCGCTTAATGTATATCCTGCAGCGGGGTTGCTTCATTATGTACCGAGAGGAGCAGAGGTGTATCTGATTGATCCGAAACCGGTAGATACGCATACTTCCCGTTCGATACATGTAATTCAGAAGGGAGCTTCTGAAGGAGTGGCTGAATTGAAACAATTGTTGGGAGTTTGAGAGGTTTTCTCTTCTCGGTTTTATTCCAGTTCGGTGGCAAAAATATGATTGTTCCGGAGTACTTCCGATATTTCGAGTGCAGAGATATCCCTGCACTCGATTCTTAATATTTTCTCCCAGTCCTCAAAGTCCACATTCCATTTGTCTATTTGGGGGAACTCTGCCAAAAGCTCTCCTATGCGCTTGATGTCACGCCTTTGGGTGATAGAAGTTCGAAAAATCAGAATCTTATTTTCTTTTTCCATATTCTTTAGAGTTTTATTTTAATGAACGGAACTCCCGGATCGTCATACTGAAATGTAACCTGAAATTGCGACTTAAAAGTGAAAGGCTGCTAAAGCCGCAAAGGCGGGCGATTTCGGTGGCGGAAAGTTCCTTGTTTCGTTTTAATAATAGGGCTGCTTTTTCAATCCGGGTGCGTTTGATATAATCCGTAGGCGTTTCGCCCGTCAGGATTGTAAATACGCGATGGAAGTGGAAAGGAGAAAAGCAGGCGATACCTGCCATTTTCTGTAATGATAACGGCTGGTCTATGTGATTGTGAATATAGTCGGTCACTTTATTGATCCGTAACTGATATTCCTGTTTATTGATATCTTTCGTCTCCATGTTTTCTGCAAAGTAAAGGATAATAAATGCCGGAGAGTTGTCCTATCTTGCTAACTTCTCCGGCAGATAATCAATCTCTTTTTTGTCCTATATAGAATACGTAGCCGTAGTATTCTTTATACTTATTATATAGGCTCTCTTCATACCGTTGCCCGGTGATGAGGTCTGCGGCTGCGTCATTTCCTGCATATTCCTTTAAGAAAGCTTCCTGAACCGGGAATTGGGGAGCATAGAAATGCTCGGTCCAGCAATTTTCCGGTAAAATGAAATGGGCTGTCGGGATATATCCTGCTTTTTCCATTTGCATTATCTTTCTTGGGATCGTATCGATTTCCGGGTAATTGGCCATCCAGAAGTCTTCTATTTCGGAGGGACGTTCCGGGGTGAACCACGAGGCTTCCGTTACAGCGATAAATCCGTTCTTTTTCAGGAATTTGTTCCATTCGTTCATGCCGCGTTCGAATCCTATATTATAGATAGCACCTTCGGACCAGATCAGATCGAGCTCTTCCTCTTGAAACGGCAGAGCGTCCATGGAGCCGACAATACCCTTTACTCTGTCTTCACAATGGGCTTCTATTGCATTTTTGTTGAATAGCTCGATAAAGTCGGGGAAAAGGTCGATACCTGTAATTTGTCCTTTCGTATAGTTGGCTAATGCCATTGTCTGACCGCCCGTGCCACAGCCAATGTCGGCTATTCGTGCCTTGTCGGACAGTTCGTTGATGAAGCTTACGGCTTTTTGTGTGACTTCAGGACTTCCGGGACCTTGACGTTTTAATGCCTTGAAGTAATTACATATCAGTGTAAAATCGAATTCGTGGATTGATTTAAAATCGTTACTCATTGTTTTAATGTTTTAGTTGTATGGCGAATGGAGGCATATGATGATGCTTGCAACCATTTGACCATACAAATAGTTTGAAAATTTAGATATAGAAAATAACTCTGACAAGAGTATGTCAGAAAACATAAGGGATAATCTGTAATGAGAGGAAGGTTTACAGATTATTTACAGAACGGAATCCTTATGGAATGAAAATGAGTTAAACATCCAATTTTTCTTTTAGTTTGTGACAAAGATAGGGTTTTAGCTGTAAAACCCGATGATTTCTTTTAAGAAAAAAACTGTGAGCCTGTATTTTAGCAAGAATCGTCAAATAAATCTACTTAAAAGTTGGATTGGGTGGGTGATTACTGAAGTAATGCTGATAGTTTTTGATATAACTTATTGTTTCTTTGCGTATATTCGTCTTTTTTATTTAACTTTGTGGGCAAATTCAAACAAAAAGGAGGTATATTTTAGGAATATTAATTAAAAGACATATTGTATAACTTGTAGGCAGTTATTTGACTTGGTTAAATCTAGCAAATTTAAAAGGAAGTTCAAAATAATAAGTCTAAGCATTGTTTATACCCTTATCCAAGGGCGTAGACTGCTTTTTCTTTATTTGAACTTCGGGCTTTGCTAGAGCCTTACCAAGCAATGAAGGAAAGTGTGTTTGTGCCCTTTTTTGTATCCCTTCCCTATAATACTCTTAAATAGTAAGGTTACGGACTTACAAATAGCAGGCACTTATACTATCAACCAATTCGTATCCGACAGACAGTCGTTACAGGATTGATGAAGTATCTTAATCTTTTATTGTGTTTGGCTAAATGAGAGGTTTGATTATATCTGAAAAAGGAAAAGTTTTCGTTGCTGTTATTTTGAGCTTGCTGTGCATGACAATAGCCAGCGGAAAAGACTACTATTTTAAACATTTGGGAGTCTCGGACGGGTTGTCTCAGATTTGCATTCCTTCCATTTATCAGGATGAGTTAGGTGTGGTGTGGTTGGGGACAACGGAAGGTTTGAACAGATATAACGGCAAGGAAGTGAAAATATTCCGTCCCTCACAAGATGGCCAAGGATTGACGAATAACGAAATCAATGAATTGTGTGGGGATAAAAAAGGAAAGGTATATATCCGTTCTGGAAATGACTTGGTCAAGTTGGATATTTATAAAGAACAATTCACTTGTTTACGACAGAAAGATGTAAGAGGTATATTCTGTGAAGGAGATACTCTTTGGGTCAGTTGTGGCACCGGTATTTATTATTATACAGATAATAATCCTGATTTGGTTTTTGTAACCCGATTGCAGGTTGGAGCAGGAGAAGCCTTATATGTAAATAAGGATTCGATATGGGTCGTAACATCCAGGCATTTGATTGCCATTTCCCGTAAGAATCTTGCCAGACAGGACGTGTTGTTTTCGTTCAGCAGAGGTAAATGTATTTCAGGAGATAGTGACGGCAATATATGGGTAGGCACTTGGGATGGGGCATTCCGTATTTCTGCTACCCGTGAGATAACGCATTATAGAGATGATTCAAGAGAAAAGGGATTGTCGAACAATCAGGTTCGGTGTATATTGGAAGATAATTTTAAACGTATTTGGATAGGGACTTTCCGTGGACTCGACTGTTATGATCCGGCGGTTGATGAATGGAGCCATTATACGCGTTATGGAGATTCGTCAAATACGCTGAGTCATCATTCGATTCTATCCCTTCATAAAGATATGCAAGGCAATATTTGGATTGGAACTTATTATGGGGGAGTGAATGTCTTTAATCCTGATAAAATAAATAATCATTTCTATTATGCGGAACCTTTACAGGAAGACTGCCTGAGTTTTCCGGTTGTCGGTAAAATGACAGAAGATAATAAAGGGAATTTGTGGATTTGCACAGAGGGAGGAGGTTTGAATTGTTATCATGCGGCTACGGGAAGCTTTATCCGGTATCAGCATAATCCGGAAGATACGAAAAGTATAGGAAGTGATAATCTGAAATCAATATTCTATCGGACAGAGAATGACCGGTTGTATGTAGGTACCCATTTGGGAGGATTGTTCATTTTGGACTTAAAGTCAAACAAAGGACATACACTTCATCATATAAGGGGAAATCCGGCATCCTTGCCGCATGAGATTGTGAATGATATTCAAGAGTATAAGGGTGGGCTTGCTCTTTTGACACAGGGTGGTCCGATTTTTATGGATCCGATGACGGAGAAATTTTCTCCGCTTTCGGAAGATACTACTATTCAAAAGTTGGTAAGCCGGGAATATGCATATGAAACCTTTTTGATTGATAGCCGTCATCGTATGTGGCTTGCGTCGGCTAGTGGAGGGGTTATTTGTGTGCATTTACCATCATCGAAGGTAACTCGTTACCTATTGGATGCCAAGGATACTGCTGCAATAGGGAGATTTAAAGTTGTGCATATCTTTGAGGATAGCAGAAGAGATGTATATTTCTGTACGATAGGTTCGGGAATATTCAAATATCAGGAAAAAGAGCAAGCTTTTAAATCATACAGTACTTTGAATCATAGCCTTCCGAGTGATTACTGTTATTATATATGTGAATCGGTTGAAGACCAAAGGCTCTATCTTTTACATGGAAAAGGGCTTTCTGTCTTTAGTCGGGAAAAAGAGACAGTAGAAGATACATATCATCTCTTCAATCAGACTTATAGTCAAGGCTCCGCTTTATATCGTAGTGAGAAATCGGTTATTTTTATAGGTGGTACCAATGGGTTAGCCTTGTTTCAGGAACAATCCTTATATGCAACACCGGTCAGAAATTTCTTGAATTTTGATAAGTTACTTATTTTTAATGAGGAGATCATTCCTAATGACAATACAGGTATTTTGTCTGATATACTGGCAAAGACGTCGGATATATTTTTGAGTTACAAGCAAAATAACATAACAGTGGAATTTGCCACATTTGATTATAATAATGAGCAGAACCGTTTGTTTGAATATTGCTTGGAGGGTTTTGATAAGACCTGGACTCAAACTTCCGGAACCACAATTACTTATACAAATTTGCCTCCCGGAGATTATATACTTAGGGTTCGTTCATGGGATAACCCGAAGCCGGAGAGTGAGATTTATTTGAATGTACATGTTTCCACCCCTTTTTATGCTACTATATGGGCATATCTTTTCTATCTCCTTTGCTTACTAGGGGTAATGATCGCATTTATCCGTTTTAAAACACGGCAGGCTGCTTTAAAGTCTTCTTTGGAATTTGAGCGGAAAGAAAAGGAGAGAATTGAAGAACTAAATCAGGCAAAACTACGTTTTTTTACAAATATTTCTCACGAGTTTCGCACTCCACTTACTCTTATCCTAGGACAGATTGAAGTGTTGATGCAAATGGATAAATTAAGTACATCTGTGTATAACCGTATTCTTCGTATCTATAAAAACGCTTGGCATATGCGGGACCTGATATCCGAATTGCTTGATTTCCGTAAGCAGGAGCAAGGATATTTGAAACTGAAGGTAGAAGAACAAAATTTAGTCACTTTTACTCGTCAGATTTATATGTGCTTTTATGAATATGCTCAAAAGAAGGAAATCAATTATCGTTTTAATCATGTGGAAGAATCAATTTCCGTATGGTTTGATTCGACACAAATGCAAAAAGTGATCTTTAATCTGTTGTCAAATGCCTTTAAATATACATCTAATAAAGGTATGATAACGATTGAGGTCAGAAAAATTGCTTCCCAGGCTTTGGTTTCGGTTTGTGATACAGGTATAGGAATCCCGGCAGAACAGATCTCGAAGATTTTTGACCGATTCTATCAGACAGACAATTCTTCCTCAGCTTTTACTTTGGGGACAGGAATCGGATTGGCTTTGGCTAAAGGAATTATGACTATGCATCATGGAAAGATAGATGTGGAGAGTACAGTAGGTAAGGGGACTAAGTTTACTTTGTCTCTTCCTTTGGGAAACAGGCATTTTAGTGATGAAGAGATGGCGGTTACGGAGGGACGGGAGTCGGTTATTGTTCAGGAGACCGTTCCCATTCATGATCAGATTGTTGAGCCGGCACAACATCCGTCTCTGCAAGAAAGTGTGAAAGGAGATAAGCCTGCTGTTCTTTTGGTTGATGATAATGAAGAATTATTATCTATGTTGGAGGACATCTTTTTACCGATGTATAAGGTATATATTGCACGGAATGGGCGCGAAGGTTGGGTGATGGCACAACAAATACAGCCTGATTTGATAGTGAGTGATGTGATGATGCCTGAAATGTCAGGAAAGGAATTATGTTATAAGATTAAAACCAATGTGGAACTTTCTCATATTTCTGTAGTTCTGCTGACTGCCCAAACTTCTGTAGAATATGTTGTGGAAGGTTTGATGTTCGGAGCGGATGATTATGTAACGAAGCCATTTAATGTAAAGGTATTATTAGCCCGTTGCAATAATCTCATAAAGAATAAGAAGCGCCTGATCGCTCATTATGCAGATAAAACAGTAACAGAGTCTTCTGTACCGGAAGTTATTAATGAACGTGATAGGGAGTTGCTGGTGAAATGTGTCAGTATTATAAAAGAGAATTTTGAAAATCAGGAATTTGATGTTACGACACTTGCTTCTGAACTTTGTATGGGGCGCAGCAAACTATATATGCAATTCAAACAGATAACCGGATTGACCCCGAATGAGTTTATTTTAAAAGTAAAACTTGATGAAGCTATGTTTCTGTTAAAGAACCATTCCGAGTTTAATATTTCAGAGATTTCTATCCGATTAGGTTTTTCTTCACCTCGTTACTTCAGTAAATCCTTCAAATCATATTTTGGAGTTGCTCCACAAGCAGTACGGAGTAAAAAAGGAGAGTAGTCCTGATTTGTTCATTTCCATTTTGAAATGGACGAATCGTACCGAAAATGACTAAAGACGCAATAAAGTTGAATCCATCTCTTTCACTTTCTTCACTGGAAGATAATTATCTGTCTGACAGCTGTTCCCTGTGAACAGACAAAGAGTAACTTTCTTCTTCACGGTCTTCACGCCTTCACAGTGTTTACACTTTCGCAGTTTTGTATCTTCACAGTTCGTAGCCTTCATCTCAGCTATGACAATCTTATCAAATTAAATAGTTTGCATATGAGAAGCCAACTATTGTTGTCTATCTAGCTGACTACTGTTGTCTAAACAGCCGACTCTAGTTGGCTAGATAGGCAACAGAGGTCGGCGATTAGTGAATAGAAACAAAATACATCATTCATATAGGTTCTTAGTCTATTTTATTGTAAGATGCATAAGACAAGAGCTTGTAGAATGAATTAATCCATAACCGTACAGATTTGGACAGGTTCTTATAAGCTTGTTTTGTGGTTGTTATTTGCTAGAATTGTGTGGGGTATAACTTGTGAGAAATTGGAAAGAAGAAGCAAAATGTACCTAAATCTTCCATAAAATGTGGTCGTTTCTTCCATGCGGATTCACAAGCTTTCTTTTTGCAATATTTACGTTTATGGAAATTGTATGTCTCCTATACTTTTACGGTGCTTTAATTTTTAGTGCATCATTGAACCTCTAATATTATTTATCACATGAAAAGCAAATTGATAACGCTGCTATTATTAATTACTGTCGGTTCTGTAACCTTTGCCCAGGAGACTAAAAAGGAGATTCCTTTGAAATATGGAGCTACGAATGACGGTAAAAGACAAGATCCTGCTATGCAAAAATTCCGCGATAATCGTCTGGGGGCTTTTATCCATTGGGGACTATATGCCATTCCCGGAGGAGAATGGAATGGGAAAGTGTATGGTGGAGCAGCCGAATGGTTGAAAAGTTGGGCAAAAGTACCTGCTGACGAATGGTTGAAATTGATGGACCAATGGAATCCCACAAAATTTGACGCAAAGAAATGGGCTAAAATGGCGAAAGAAATGGGTGCCAAGTACGTAAAGATTACAACGAAGCATCATGAAGGCTTCTGTTTGTGGCCAAGCAAATATTCAAAATATACGGTTGCGAATACTTCTTATAAAAAAGATGTATTGGGCGAAATGGTAAAAGCCTATAATGACGAAGGCATTGATGTGCACTTTTATTTCTCTGTAATGGATTGGAGCCATCCTGACTACCGTTATAGTATCAAATCCGAAGAAGATAGTATTGCATTCAGCCGCTTTCTGGAGTTTACGGACAATCAGTTGAAAGAATTGGCTACGCGTTACCCGACAGTGAAAGATTTTTGGTTTGACGGTACATGGGATGCCAGTATCAAGAAGAATGGCTGGTGGACTGCTCATGCGGAGCAAATGTTGAAAGAAATGCTGCCAGGCGTTACTATTAACAGCCGTCTGCGCGCCGATGATAATGGAAAACGCCATTTCGACAGTAACGGACGCCTGATGGGAGACTATGAATCCGGTTACGAGCGTCGGCTGCCCGATCCGGTGAAAGATCTTAAAGTAACGCAATGGGACTGGGAAGCTTGTATGACTATTCCTGAAAACCAATGGGGATATCACAAAGACTGGTCATTGAGTTATGTCAAAACTCCGATTGAGGTAATTGATCGTATTGTACATGCTGTCTCTATGGGTGGAAATATGGTTGTAAACTTTGGCCCGCAGGCAGATGGAGATTTTCGTCCGGAAGAAAAAGCGTTGGCTACAGCTATCGGCAAATGGATGCACCGTTATGGAGAAGCTGTCTATGCTTGTGATTATGCCGGATTCGACAAACAGGATTGGGGATATTACACACGCGGCAAAAATGGTGAAGTGTATATGATAGTATTTAATCAACCATATAGTGAACGTCTAGTGGTAAAAACTCCGAAAGGAATTTCAGTTGAAAAAGCTGCCTTGTTGGGAACCGGCGAAGAGATGAATGTTGTCGAAACAGCCCGTAACGAGTATAACATATCTATCCCTGAGAAGAATCCGGATGAACCTTATGTCATCCGGCTTAAAGTTCGTGCAGCTAAAGGAACAAAGGGAATTTATCGGGATGCTTTGACATAAACCAAATAGGGAATTAGATTATGAAGTTCAATTCTACATTTATATTATTGATGCTTCTCGGGCAGTTCTTCTCTCTTGCTGCCCGTGAAGTGACCTCTTTCAATGAAGGATGGTTGTTCAAACGCGGTCCCTTTTCGGAAGAGCCGGTAAAAGTGGCTGCCCAGTGGAATGGGAAATGGGAAACAGTAAATTTGCCTCATACATGGAATGCTAAAGATATGCAGGTAAAAGCGGCTTCCTTTTACGAAGGAGTCGGCTATTATAAAAAAAAACAATTCTTTGGCGAAGGCTTGAAAGGGAAGCGTGTATTTCTTCGGTTTGAAGGTGTGGGCGCAAACACCGAGGTTTATGTGAACGGTAAGCTTGTCGGCACACATAAAGGAGGATACAGTGCTTTTGCTTTTGAAATCGGAACCGCTTTAAAGCTCGGTGCTGAAAACGAAATCATGGTGAAAGCTGACAATGCTTCCCGTGCGGATGTTATTCCTGTGAATCATAACCTTTTCGGTGTGTATGGAGGAATTTATCGTCCGGTTTGGCTTATTATTACTGAGCAAAATAACATAACAGTAACCGATTGTGCTTCTCCGGGAGTGTATATAACCCAGAAAAACGTATCTAGACGTTCGGCAGATATTGCTGTGAAGGTAAAACTGGATAACGGTAGCCTGACTCCTGCCAGTCTGGTGCTTGAAAACATCATTTATACACGAGAGGGAAAGAAAGTGGATTCTCATCGTCTTCTTTTGGAACTAACTCCACAAGGAACACAAACTTATGTCTCCTCTTTTGAGTTGAACAGGCCTCATCTCTGGCAAGGACGTAAGGATCCTTATTTATACAAAGTTGTTTCACGTCTGATGGCGGATGGAAAAGTAATTGACGAAGTAGTCCAACCGTTGGGTATCCGTAAATATGAGATTATAGCCGGTAAGGGATTTTATCTGAACGGTGAGAAGTATCCGATGTATGGAGTAACCCGTCATCAGGATTGGTGGGGGCTGGGGAGTGCTCTCACTAATAAGGAACATGACTTTGATTTGGCACAAATTATGGACATAGGAGCAACAACTGTTCGTTTTGCCCACTATCAGCAGTCGGATTATCTGTATTCTTGCTGTGATTCATTGGGACTTGTCATTTGGGCTGAAATACCTTTTGTGAATCGTGTGACAGGGTATGAAGCCGAAAACGCACAATCTCAACTCCGTGAATTGATTCGTCAGAGTTTCAATCATCCTTCTATTTATGTCTGGGGATTACATAATGAAGTATATCAACCTCACGAATATACGGCCGGACTGACACAGGCACTTCATGACCTTGCCAAGACAGAGGATCCGGACCGCTATACAGTAGCCGTCAATGGCTTCGGACACGCTGAGCATGCGGTGAATCAGAATGCTGATATTCAGGGAATGAACCGTTATTTCGGGTGGTATGAGAAGAAACTGCAAGATATTGAACCGTGGGTGAAAGGGCTTGAAGAGAAATATCCGTGGCAGAAACTGATGTTAACAGAATATGGCGCGGACGCTAATCCGGATCATCAGACAGAATATCTTGGTGATGCCTTGAACTGGGGAAAACCTTTCTATCCCGAAACATTCCAAACCAAAACACATGAGTATCAATGGGGTGTCATCTCGAAACATCCTTATATCATTGCTTCCTATTTATGGAATATGTTTGACTTTGGCGTGCCGATGTGGAGCCGTGGAGGCGTACCTGCCCGTAACCTGAAGGGGTTGATGACTTTTGACCGGAAAATGAAAAAAGACTCTTATTACTGGTACAAAGCCAACTGGAGCGAAGATCCGGTACTCTATCTGACTCAACGCCGTAACACTGATCGAGAACGGAAACAGACTTCTGTGACTGTCTATTCCAATATTGGTATTCCGAAAGTATATCTCAACGGAAAGGAACTGACTGGTATTCGTAAAGGGTATACTGACGTACATTATGTTTTTGATAATGTAACATTAGAAGATGGAATAAATAAAATAAAAGCCGTCGCAACACATGATGGAAAAATACGCACAGACGAAATCGAATGGATTTATACAGGGGAAAAAAGACGCAGTGCCGATTCACGTGAAAACAAGAATGAACATGCCGGTTGGTAATCCCCGGCTTTATAATATGTAAAAAATATTGTTAAACCTTTAAATATGAAAGCCTATGTGAAACTATGATCTTGCATTGATTTGAAAAACACTTGGAATAAAAAATGTATGGAATATAAAATATCTAATTTACTTATGGAATACAAGAAAATTCATTTATTAATTATTGTATGCCTCTTTTCTATTGGAATATTCGCTCAAAGCGGTACGGAAAAGATTAGCATATCGTTCAGTAAAATACCTTTGAAAGAAGCCATGACAAAAGTAGAGAAGGCTTCGGGGTACTTGTTCTCTTATGACGCAACTGAGATAAATACAGAGCAATTGGTAAGTTTGAACTGTAAGAATGAAGAAATACGTCTGGCGCTTCGTAAAATGTTCGGCTCGACTACTATTACATTCAAATTTCAGAACCGGCAGATAGTGTTGTCACCTGCTTCCAAGGAAGTGTCGGCAGCTAAAAAAGGAATGGTCAAAACCGTCACCGGTGTTGTTTCTGATGGGACGGGAGAACCTATTATCGGAGCTACGGTAATAGTGAAAGGCACTATCAACGGCGTATTGACAGACATGGATGGTAAATATACAATTAAGGCTCGGGAAGGTGAGGTATTGGAATTCCGCTATATTGGTTATAATAGCGTGGAACAGAAAGTGAAAGAAAAAAGCATTATCAACATTGCTATGGCAGAATCTAATGTAAATCTGGATGATGTAGTCGTTATTGGTTATGGTTCACAAAAGAAAGAAAGTGTTGTGTCTTCTGTCAATACAATGAAACCTGCCGAGATCGCTATACCGACACGTAGTTTGTCAAATACGATTGCCGGTCAGGTGGCAGGTGTGATTGCTATCCAGCGTTCAGGTGAACCGGGAAATGATGATGCTGATTTCTGGATTCGCGGTCAAAGTTCATATGCTGGTGGTACAAGCCCTTTGGTGTTGGTAGATGGTGTGCCTCGTAGTATGAACGATCTTGATACAGATGAAATAGAGACATTTACAGTCTTGAAAGATGCCGCTGCCACTGCTGTATATGGTTCCGAGGGAGCTAACGGGGTAGTTTTGATAACTACCAAACGTGGACGTGCTCAAAAAACGATTATCAGTTTCAATGCGCAATATAGCATTGCGACTCCTACACGTATGCCGGAGTTGATGAATTCTTGGGATTATTTGTCAATGTGGAATGAAGCGTCCTGGAATGATGCTGGAAATCCTAATTGGGACGGTTATATGCAGAATAATGCTCCATATAGTGCGGAAGCACTGGCAAGATACCGGGATGGTGTTGATCCGGATTTATATCCGAATTCTATCTGGACAGACTTATTGTCAAATAACACACAGAACCAACGTTATACGATTAATTTGCGGGGTGGTTCGGAGAAAACTAAATTCTTTGTATCAGGAGCTTACTACAAGGAAAATGGTATGTTCAAGTCGAATCCACTTGACGATTATAATGCTAATATTGGTCTGGAACGTTATAATTTACGTTCCAATGTGGATATGGATATAACTCCGACGACTAAACTTTCCGTGGATATGAGTGGGCAGTATAGAACTCAGAATAATCCAGGAAATACTTCAGACCAGATTTTCAAGCACATTATACTTTTCCCCACACATCTGGTGCCTTTTGTATGGTCGGACGGTACAGCGGCTGTGTGTGATACGGATGCGGACGGCCGTTATAACCCTTATAACTTGTTGAATTATTCCGGTTATTCTAAAAAGTGGTCTGTTGCCATGCAAACCAAAGCGACTTTGAAACAAAAGCTCGATTTCATAACCAAAGGATTATCCGTTCAAGGTAGTATAAGCTTCGACGCTGATTTCAGTTCTACTTTAAAACGTTCAATGAGCCCGGATAAGTATACGGTTACAGGTCGGGATGAAAATGGGTTGCTTACCAAGAAGTTATTTGCGGAGGGTAGCCCGCTTGGGGAAGCTTCTGTCAGCACAAGCAGTGGTACAAAGAAGATTTATATTGAAGCGCAGTTGAATTACGAGCGTACTTTTGGAAAGAAACATGCCGTTACAGGCACTTTTGTGTACAACCAAAAAGAAACTCAGTACCAGGGTTCCAGAAAATCGGATGGTTCACAAGATGTCGGTGGCTTGAAACTGTTGCCTTACCGCAAACAGAATATTGTAATGCGCGGAACTTATGCTTACGATAACCGATATGTATTGGAAGCCAGTTTTGGTGCAACAGGTAGTGAGAATTTCGCTCCCGGTAACCGTTGGGGTGTTTTCCCTGCAGTAGGTGCTGCCTGGAATGTACATGCCGAGAAATTTATGCAAAAAGAAAATATCCTGAATATTCTTAGCAAATTACGTTTAAGAGCTTCTTACGGTCTTACAGGTAATGATAATACAGGAAGTGACCGTTTTGTGTATAGAGAGCTCTTAACAGATAGCGGTAGCCAGAATGTTGGTTTAAATGCAGGTGTGAACGGCGGTCCTACGAATGATATGGGACGAATCTATGAAAATACATTTGCTGCTCCGTACATTAGCTGGGAGATTGAGAAGAAGGCAAACTTTGGTATTGATTTGGGCCTGTTCCGTGGACGTGTTGATATTACTGCCGATTATTTCAGTAATCGCCGTGAAGATATTTTGATTCAGCGCGTAACTATTCCTACTGCTACCGGTTTTCGTGAAAATCCCTGGCAAAACTTCGGTGTGACGACCAATAAGGGTTTTGATGCTAGTATAACAGTAAAACATAACATAGGAAGAGACTGGGTGCTTTCGGCCAGAGGTAACGTGACCTATGCGGTTAATAAGATTGTAGAAAAAGATGAAATCCCTCAAGCTTATCCGTGGCTTGCTCAAACCGGAACTTCTATTGGGACGAACAAGATATATGTTGCGGACGGATTATTTACCAATCAGGATTTTATTATTACCCAAAAGGCTGACGGTAGCTACAACTATAAGTTAAAAGATGGAATTGCGACTTATTCTTCTGACGTGAAGCCGGGTGATATCAAATATAAGGATTTGAATGGTGACGGTGCTATTGATGATAATGACCAGACTTACTATAGCGGTGTTCTTCCGAATAACCCGCAAATCGTTTATGGTTTTGGCCTTAATGTACAATATAAAGGTATTTATGCCGGAGTATTCTTCCAGGGTGTGGGTAAGGCATCCGTCAATTTGAAAGCGAACACCAACTATTTTGTTCCGTTTGCTAACGGAAAGGATCAGTCTTCCGCACGTGTACAGGCAGCCGATCACTGGAGTGCAAATGATCCCAATAATATGGACGTATTGTATCCTCGTTTGCATACCAATAATTATAGCAATAATACTCTGAATAGTACATGGTGGTATAGGGACGGGAGCTTCCTTCGCTTGAAAAATGTAGAACTGGGATATCAGTTTGATAAGAAACTGGTGCAGAAATGGAAAATGCAGAATCTTCGCGTATATGTGCAGGGAAGTAATCTTGCCGTATGGGATCACGTTAAGTTGTGGGATCCGGAAATAGGGAACAGTGGCGCGAGATACCCGATTAATGCGACCTGGACATTTGGTCTTGATGTGACTTTTTAACCAATATCAATTATAAGAATAATACATTATGAATATCATAAAAACAATATGTACGGCGACCGCCATTTCACTGGCAGGTATGTTGGCTTCTTGCTCTGATTATCTGGATGTTTCTAAAGAACTTGCACAGAATCTGGACAAAGAAGAGGTTTTTTCCAAAGCTAAATATATCAAGCAATGGTATGGGGAAATCTATCAGACTTGTCCGAATTACTCGGAAGTAGGTTTGGATGTGCAAAATTCTAATGGTACTGTTAATGCGCAAGCCATCTATTCTGGAGAAATAGTTTGCGCTCATCCGAATGTGCTGAAATTCGGGCAGAATACTTTTACTCCCAGTAGCACGACTCACAATCGTTGGTGGAACTGTTATAAACAGATTCGTCAAGCCATGATATTCTTGGATATGGCTCCTGAAAGCATAGGTGATCCGATCAATGCCGACGGTTATATTTCAGTAGAGGAGATGCGTCGTTATAAAGCTGATGTCACTTATTTGCTTGCATATAATTATTTCTTACTGTTTGAGTTGTATGGTCCTACGCCTATAATTCCCGAGACTGCCGATCCATCTGATGAAAACGTAGATTATGCCCGCGCTTCTGTTGATGAGATGGTGGGACATATTGATCAGTTGTTGGAATCTGTAATAAATGGTGAATATAGGGATGATTTGCCTGAAACGATAAAGACAGGTACAGGGCAAGATTATACTCATGATAACAGCATGTATAATCTCCGGGAAATTTTGCGTCCGACAAAAGCGGCAGCTTTGGCATTGCGTGCCCGTTTATGGGTATATGCAGCTTCTCCTTTGTTTAACGGTGGCTATAGGGAAGCATTAAGTTTGACAAATAAAGACGGAAAACGTCTTTTCCCTGATCGTGATGACAATAAATGGCAAACTGCAAAGAAACACTTGGAAGCTTTGTTGAGATTTGCCGAATCGCATGGTATGGATCTGTATTATTCTGAGGACAGGGATCCGCATACATCTATCTACGAATTGTTTCAGTACTATAACGATGAGATTCTTTGGGCGAACGGAAATAATGACTATAATGATGGTGTTACCCTTAAGATGGAAGCCCGTACGATTCCCGGAGACATTCCCAGTGGAATGGGAAATGTCGGTTTTTATCAGAATATCATCGACCTGTTCTTTACGGACAGCGGGTTGGATATTAGTGAAGACCCGGATTATAATGAAAATGGATTCACTAATTGGGCAAATGTTTGTAATAAGACTAAACATGTTGACAAGCACATCTTTAATATGTACGTGAATCGTGAACCTCGTTTTTATGCTGATGTTACATATGAGGGCAAGAGTTGGCATATACAAAGAAGCAGTTATCCAGATTGGGGAGCGTATTTCAGTTCTGGAGGCGCGGCTTACAGGGACAACACTATGCATGCAAGGGCTGGTTATCTGCTCTATAAATTTAATAACCGCACACTTTTAAAAGAAGGCTCAAACCCGACGGACTGGGGACGTCCGTGGATTTATTTCCGGTTGGCGGATTTCTATTTATACTATGCGGAAGTATGTAATGAAATTAATCCGGGCGATGAGAATATCATCAAATATCTGGATTTGGTACGTGAACGTGCCGGTATTCCGGGCTATAGGGAATTGGCAACGAAGGCTGCACCTTATGGAAAGAATATTATTGGAAATCAGGACTTGCAGCGTGAGGCTATCTATCGTGAGCGTATCATTGAAATGTTGGGAGAAGGAAACTATTACTTCGATATGCACAGATGGATGCGTGCGGGATGGTCGCAAGATGAGACTACCGGTGAATGGATTAAAGATAATGAGAACAAGTCGTTGGTACGTTATGGTATGGATATCAGTAAGTCGGCTGTAAAAACGTACAATAGTGCTAAAAATACCGCTATTGAGTTTAATGAAAAAATTGGCGCCGATTCATATTACAATCGCATTGTGGTAGACAGGTATCCATGGTCAAAGGCAATGTTACTGTATCCTGTACCTTACAATGAGATGCAGAAGAGTGAGTTGACGGTTCAAAATCCGTTGTGGAATTAACCGTTTGAAAACTTGATAGATTAAGGCGGAAGCCGGTTTCTTTTGTACCGGCTTCACCTTTGCTTCACACATAAAATATCGAAATGAAGTCATGAGAAATACAAAAATACGTTTCATAAAAGATCGGTGGTGTAAGTTGCAGATAATCTTTTTATCTTTACTTTACCCTTGTTTAGCCTTCTCGTGTAGTGACAATACAAACTCCGCTATTCCGGATGACTGGATTACCATATCTACAGAATCCATGAATTTCTCTTATGAAGGAGGGACGGAAAGCCGTGAATTTGTATTAGGACAAGGATTGGATATGAGCCGGATAATATCTGCTTTGAGTAATAAAGGAGACGATTGGTTGACTGCTGTAGTTGAAAATGGTAAAATGACAATTGTGTGCGAACGTTCTTTTACGGAGAGAGTAAGAACTTCGGTATTAACATTAGCATACGATGATAATCATAAATGTAATATTACAATATCTCAGGAATCTGCACCCAGTTCTGCTGACAGATTAATAAAAGTGATTGGTGGAGAGGCTACTTCTGAAGAAACGCAAGGCAAAGATTCAGATAAGAATCCGTTGACTTTGAAAATGTCTTATGACGGAAATAAGAAAACATATTTCAATTCTGCGTTCGGGGCGGTTTCATATCCGTTTTTTATCAGATATGAATTGGAAAAGGAGCATACGCTGAATAGTATAGTTTATACTCCTCGCACTGATGCAGGAAATAAATGGGGGTCATTTGACCAGTTTAGTGTAGAAGTGTCGACTGCCGGAAAACCTGATGAATTTATAAAGATAGGAGATTATTCGAGAGGGGACGGAGTACATACTCCGTTTACCATAAAGCTGTCGGAACCGATAGAAAATGTCAGGTATGTCCGTTTTACAATAAACAAAGCTTATGAGAACAGGGTAAGTTGTGCTGAGATGGAATTTTATGAAGCTAGCAATAATAAATTCGATCCGGCCGTTATTTTTGCTGATAATATGGGCATGAAGCTTAAGGAAGGAGTAACAGAAAAACAGATTAAGCAGATTCCTAATCAATATTTGAAAGAATTGGGGCTTGCTTTGTTGAGTGGTGATTATGACTCCTCCTACCGATTGGCAGATTATCGTCCTTATCAGAATCCTGCGATAATGGCTACAGCCAACAAGACTTCCAAATATAGTTTGAGAGATAATCCGACCGGAATCTATGCAAAGGCTGGTGAAACCTTGTCTATATTTGTTGGTGATATTTATGAGGGTGGTAAGGTTTCAATGCTTATCCAGGATTTGAACGGCGGCTATAATAATTCAAAAACCTACGAGCTGTCGGAAGGATATAATGAGGTGACAGTAGAAGTGGGTGGTTTGATTTATATTCTGAATCATGTAGGCGATGACATACCTCTTCGGTTTGAGGATGCTGATGGTAATCAGAAGAAGGTTATTGAAATGAAAACGGTGAAAGTGCATTTTGCGATGGGGAAAGTGAATGGTTATTTCGATGTCAGGAAAAACCGGGAAAGTGATTGGAGTTCCATTCGTGACAATGCCAAGTATCAGGATATTGATGTCTTAGGAGAATACTCACATCTGACATGGAGAATATCTGATTTTAAAAAGTATGATACGGAGATAACGAAAACCATTGAAAATTTGGATCGTTTGGTGTATTTGGAGGAAGAGTTTATGGGGCTTGTCGAATATGACCGGATGTTCAACAACCGGATGCACTTTTGTATTGACTATAAGGCGAGTAGCCCGAATGCGTCAGATTATCGCACGGTTTATAATGCCAGTGATTACTATGCGGAACCGTTCTGTAAACCTGACAATTTTCCTGCTCGTTGTTGGGGGCCTGCGCATGAGGTCGGTCATTGCAACCAGACACGTCCAGGGCTGAAATGGTCTGGTCAGACTGAAGTTACCAATAATATTATGTCTCTTTTTATACAAACATCATTTGGCAGGCCTTGTAAGTTGTTGGTGGACGGATGTACATTAAAAGACGAGAACGATCAGACATTGGGAACATATGTTAATATCTATCAAGGTGCTACCTCGTTAATAGTGGATGGAAAACGTCCTCATTGCCTCCCGGGTATTTCAAGCATAACTCGTGAGACTCAATTAGTACCATTTTGGCAACTTAAATTGTACATGATAGATGTGTTGGAAAAGAAAGATTTTTATCATGATTTATATGAATACTTCCGTACGCATGAGAGTCCGAGTGACAAGGGGGCGAACCAAGGTATGAACCAATTGGATTTTGTACGTCAGGTGTGTGCTATATCCGGTTTGAATATGCTTGATTTCTTTGAAAAGTGGGGATTCTTATATCCGGTTAAGACAACATTGAACGACTATGGAAGCAAGTCATTTGAAATTACGGAAGAACAGATTAAACAATTGAAAGAGGAAATTAACGGAATGGGTTATCCTATGCCGCGACCAAATGTTCATCAGATTACGGAAACCAATCTGGATGACTATAGATGATGGAATTATAACACGAATAATAATCTAAAAATTTTAAGAATATGAAGAAAATAACGAATATATGGGTAGTGACATTATTGTTACTTTTTGTAGGAGTTTTTGTTGCTGCCTGTGACGATGATGAGAAAACGGTTGTTGTACCCGATAATTGGGTGACTGTATCAACTGAACCGATGAGTATCGATTATGAAGGAGGAAGTTTGACATGTGACTACAGGCTGGCTGAGGGGCTTGATGCGAGTGTAGTGTATATTGTTAATCACGAGAGTTGGTGTTCCGGTTATATTGAGGATGGTAAGATAATGATAGACGTGGCTTTGTCGGAAGATATCAACGGCCGCACTGCCAAGATGTCTCTGACTTATGATGAAAATCATCAGGTAGAACTTGTCGTGGAACAGGGGAAAGCCCCGGCTGTATTGGTTGAAGGCATTGATAAAAGTGCTATGCCAGAATCTATCAATATAAACGAAACCTTGGATTTGAATACGGCAATCAAAGTATTGCCTGCTAATGCAAGCTATCAAGATCTAATTTTTACTCTTGCTGAAGGTAGCGATGCATTTGTTGAACTGTCAGAGACAGGTGTGATTAAAGGGATTGCGGCAGGTGAAGTGACAGTCAATGTGGCGGCAGTTGATGACAGCGGAGTGACGGATGTTATTACATTGGAGATTATCGGTGATATCAGATTGGATCGTGATTCGTGGACGGTGTCTACTTTTGCAAAATATGCTAATGGACAGAATTACGTGACAGATGGTAATACCGGAAAACCGGAAGATATATTGGATGGTAAGCAAACTACTTATTTATCAATGATTAAACCTGGTAAATCAATGAATGGTTATGAGGGGACGACAGATCCGAACTTTACAGTTGATATGCAAGAGGCACAAACTTTCAATTATTTCTATTGGCAACATAGAAAACAGAATAATGGCTTCTTACAGGTGTTGTCCGTAGATATTTATGGCAGTAATGACAATGTAAGTTTTACAAAAATAAATGATGAAGTTATCAGCATTGTTGAGGACTTGTATGATATTCAGTATTTTAATATACCAGAATCAACTTATCGGTATGTCAAAGTACAGTATAGATCGTATAGTTCAGGAGGTTCGTCTGCGCAAGTTGCTGAGTTTGGACTGGGGCGCAAACTCTAATCTAACAGTTCTGAAATAGGTTCTAATATAAATGGAGGGCACTTTTATAAAGTAGCTGCTTGACAAGCTTCATACTTTTCGGAGTGTCCTCTTTATTTACGTTTTTTTATTGAGCATAAAATAACTTTCACTATGTGTGATTATATTCACTAACTTACAATACGCATGAGAAATTTAATTATAAAAGACGGCGGTATGAAGCAGCTTTTGTTTGTATCAGGATTATTCGTGATCTTTTTTCTTTCGTCAATTCAGCCCGGGTTATATGCAAATACAGTCGGGATGAAGGTGGCGGGACATATATCGCCAGTTGTTAGTGCAAGAAAGATAAATCCCACCACCGTCGAAATTCTATTCTCCAATAACCGGCGAATGACATTGGATTTCTACGGCGAAAACATCTTCCGTGTATTTCAAGATAACTCAGGAAAAGTGATTAGAGAGCCTCAAGCCAAACCGGAAGCGCAGATATTGGTAGACAATCCTCGGAAAGAACTCTCCCAACTGGAATTGGAAGAGAATGACGATTTCGTCTTTCTGACTACTGAAAAGATAAAAGTCCGGTTGGATAAAAAGACCTCATTGCTCAAAGTAACTAACTTGGCGACTAACACCGTTGTGGTAGAAGAACTGGAAGCACCTCTTTTTGAGAAAGGAAAAGTGACCTTGACCTTGAAAGAAGACCCGCAAGAATACTTTTACGGCGGCGGTGTCCAGAACGGACGTTTTTCCCATAAAGGTAAAGTTATCTCCATCGAAAACCAGAATAGCTGGACAGACGGGGGAGTTGCATCACCCACTCCTTACTACTGGTCTACAAATGGGTACGGCATGATGTGGTACACTTTCAAGAAAGGAAAGTATGACTTCGGAGCCACTGAACAGGGGAAAGTAAAACTGTACCACGAATCAGACTATCTGGATGTATTCTATATGATTAACGACGGGGCAGTAGCCTTGTTGAATGACTTCTACCAACTGACTGGAAACCCTGTTCTGTTGCCAAAATTCGGCTTTTATCAGGGACACCTCAATGCTTATAATCGCGACTACTGGGTAGAAAACGAGAAAGGCATTCTGTTTGAGGACGGCAAGCGGTATAAAGAAAGCCAGAAAGATAACGGTGGAATCAAAGAAACGCTGAACGGAGAAAAGAACAACTACCAATTCTCCGCACGTGCAGTAATCGACCGCTATAAGAAACATGACATGCCATTGGGCTGGCTGCTCCCGAACGACGGCTATGGAGCCGGCTATGGACAGACAGAAACATTGGACGGTAATATACAAAACCTGAAAAGTCTGGGGGATTATGCCCGTCAGAACGGAGTGGAAATAGGACTATGGACACAGTCGGACCTGCATCCGAAAGAAGGAGTGAGCGCTTTGTTGCAAAGGGATATTGTGAAAGAAGTAAGGGATGCCGGAGTGCGTGTGTTGAAAACTGACGTTGCCTGGGTAGGTGCAGGTTATTCTTTCGGATTGAACGGAGTAGCCGACGTCGGGCATATCATGCCTTACTACGGAAGTGATGCCAGACCATTTATCATCTCTCTCGATGGCTGGGCGGGAACGCAGCGTTACGCCGGAATCTGGTCGGGCGACCAGACGGGGGGTGTATGGGAGTATATCCGTTTCCACATTCCTACCTATATCGGTTCGGGATTGTCCGGACAACCGAATATCACTTCCGACATGGACGGTATATTCGGTGGAAAAAATCTGATAGTGAATACCCGTGATTTCCAGTGGAAAACCTTTACTCCCATGGAACTGAACATGGACGGTTGGGGTTCCAATGAAAAATACCCGCATGCCTTGGGAGAACCGGCTACATCTATCAACCGCTGGTATCTGAAGCTGAAATCCGAACTGATGCCTTATGCGTATAGTATCGCCAAAGAAGCTGTAGACGGCATGCCGATGATAAGGGCCATGTTCCTGGAATATCCGAATGCTTATACTCAAGGTGCGGCTACGCAATATCAATATCTCTACGGCCCTTATTTCCTGATTGCCCCTATTTATCAGGCAACTAAAGCGGATAAGAAAGGAAATGACATCCGCGACGGCATTTATCTGCCTGAAGGCACATGGGTTGATTATTTCACAGGGGAAAAATATGAAGGAAACTGCATACTCAACAACTTTGCGTCTCCTCTTTGGAAACTTCCCGTATTCGTGAAGAGCGGAGCGATTATTCCGCTTACAAATCCTAATAACAATACAAGTGAAATCAATAAGGGAATCCGTATCTATGAGCTTTACCCGTATGGCAGGAGTACCTTTACCGAGTATGACGACGACGGAGTGTCCGAAGAATATAAACGGGGCAAAGGAGTGACAACAGATATCGAATCTGAAGTTGACGGCAAGAATAATGTTACTGTAACCATTTACCCGGCAAAAGGGGACTTTGCAGGTTTCGTGAAAGAAAAGGCTACAGAGTTCAGAATTAATGTCACTGCCCTGCCGAAGAAAGTAACGGCACAACTGGGAAAGAAAAAAGTGAAACTGACAAAAGCAGCTTCGAAAGATGAATTTGAAAAAGGAGAAAATGTATTCTTTTATGATGAGGCTCCCAACCTGAACCGGTTTGCCACTAAAGGAAGTGAGTTTGAAAAGGTAATTATTCCCAAGAACCCGCAGCTTTTGGTGAAGTTGGCTGCTACCGACATAACGGTCAATATGACGACATTGCGTATTGAAGGATTCTGCTTTGCTCCCGAAGACCGTCACCGGATCACTACCGGAACTCTGACCACTCCCATTGCCCGGATTACTGCCGGCAACACGGAAGCTTATACACTGAAACCGACATGGGACAAGGTAGCGAACGCTGACTTTTACGAGATCGATTTTATGGATATGCGCTACACTACGATTAAGGATATGGAACTGCTGTTTAAAGATCTGACGCCCGAAACGTCGTACTCATTTAAGATACGTGCTGTCAACAAAGACGGAGTTTCAGATTGGGCTGAGTTCAGTGCTACAACCAAATCCGATCCGCTGGAATTTGCTATCCGTGGTATCAAAGGCGAATGTACAGCCGCTTCGCAAGGAAGAGTAGGTGTGAAACGCTTATTCGACTTTGTAGAGTCAGGTGACATCTGGCATACGAAATACGGAGCAAGAGCCGTTCCGTTCGAGCTGGTTATGGACTTGGTGACTGTCAACCAACTGGATAAGTTCCACTACCTGCCACGTACCAACGCCGGCAACGGAACATTGTTGAAAGGATCCGTTTCTTATAGCATGAATAAAGAACAGTGGACAGAAGCCGGAACATTTGAATGGCAGCGTAACGATGATGTGAAGATATTCAATTTCACCAGTCATCCTACTGCCCGCTATATCAAACTATCCGTTACGGAGACTGTCGGCAACTACGGTTCCGGCAAAGAAATTTATGTGTTCAAAGTACCCGGAACGGAAAGCTATCTTCAGGGAGACATCAACGTTGACGGTCAGATTGACGGCAATGACCTGACATCTTATACCAACTATACAGGGTTGAGAAAGGGCGACTCCGATTTTGAAGGATACATCAGCAATGGTGATATCAATAAGAATGGGCTGATTGACGCTTATGATATTTCGGTGGTTGCCACACAGCTTGAAGGCGGTGCTGATAACCGTGGTACGGATAAAGTGGACGGCACGATTGAAATCAGCACCCCGAAACAAGTATATGACAAAGATGAGATCATTGAAATCCAGGTAAAAGGCATTGACTTGCGTGCAGTCAACGCATTCAGCTTTGCTTTACCTTACAATCAGCAGGATTATGAGTTTGTCGGGGTGGAATTGCAGAATATGAATGCAATGGAGAATCTGACTTACGACCGTCTTCATACCAATGGTTCAAAAGCCTTGTATCCTACTTTTGTCAATGTAGGAAACAAGAAGATTCTTGAAGGAACCGCTGATTTATGTCTTTTGAAGTTTAAGGCGAAACGTAAAGTGAAATTCGGGTTGAAGATTATTGACGGCTTATTAGTGGATAAAAAATTGAATACTCATAAATCAGGTATTCAATAATTGGCTTAGTTAGTATAGTTGTTCAGAAAGCTGCTTTTTTCTTTCTTTGTGGAAGATAAGAGCAGCTCAAACGGACAATATGACTCTATCTTAATCCATAATGCCCGTTATCTTTGCCTTGAATAAAATTATAGTATTATGAAGAAATTACTCTTAACCCTTGTCTTATGCATGGGCTATTTGTGTACTACAGTTGCGCAGACATTTATTAAAAACGAAGTGAAGCAGTCGATGCGGCGGGTAGCCGACTGGCAGATTGCTCATTACAACAAAGCAGTTTATGGTGACCTCAACTGGGTGAATGCCACTTTCTATCTGGGACTTGTCCACTGGGCTGCGATAGCCGAACAGACGGACAATGATGACTCATATTATAAATGGCTGTTACGTTTGGGAAACCGGAATTACTGGCAGGTAGACCAGCGGATGTATCATGCGGATGATATCTGTATTTCGCAGATGTATCTGTATATGTACGAAAAGTACAAGAAGAAAAACATGCTCATCCCGACACAGGCGCGTGCCGGATGGGTGATTGACAACCCGCCTTCCGGCTCGTTCAAACTGAACTATGGCGACGCAAGCACATTGGAACATTGGACTTGGTGTGACGCCCTGTTCATGGCTCCACCTGTTTACACGAAACTCTACAATATCACAGGTGACAAGAAATTCATCCGTTTCATGGACAAGGAATACAAAGCCACTTATGACTTCCTGTTCGACAAGGAAGAGAACCTCTTCTACCGTGACCACCGTTATTTTACAATGAAAGAAGCCAATGGCGCAAAAGTATTCTGGGGACGCGGCAACGGCTGGGTGCTCGGCGGACTTGTAGAGATGCTGCGTGAACTTCCTGCCAAAAGCAAATACCGTCCGTTCTATCAGGACTTGTTCCAAAAGTTATGCCGGCGGATTGCTCCTCTCCAGAATAAGGACGGTTTCTGGCACGCAAGCCTGCTCGACCCAGCTTCCTATCCGTCGCCCGAGACGAGTTGCAGCGGTTTCTTTGTTTACGCCCTTGCCTATGGAATCAACGAGGGACTTCTGCCGAAGGACGAATTTCTGCCTGTGGTGGAGAAAGGATGGCAGGCCTTGGTATCGGCTGTGAGGGAAGACGGGAAACTGGGATACGTGCAGCCTATCGGTGCCGACCCCAAAAAGGTGACTCCCGATATGACCGAAGTATACGGCCCGGGTGCTTTCCTGCTGGCAGGGACGGAAGTTTACCGTATGGCACAGGATACTCCGAAACAGAATGCGAATATTTCTCAAGACCGTATCCGTGAAATTGCTGCCATGTTGCCCGATAAACCGGAAGTAATGGGCGTTTCTTATAAAGACCGTACTTTCTGGAATAAAGTAAAAGAGAGCGGCAAAGCGGAAAAACTGTTGACAGAAGAGGCCCCCGCATTGCTGAAAAAGGGTATGCCGCCATTTGTCGATTCATTGTATCTGCATCTGAACAAGACGAATATCCGCTTGCCGGGTGAAAACATGATGAATGCACGTTATCATTATCTCTTCCGGTTGACATTGGCAGAATGTCTGGAAAACAAAAAACGTTATATCCCTGCTATTGAGAAAGCCCTGATTGATCTCTGTAACCAAAACTCTTGGTCGATTCCGGCTCACGACCGCAATCTGAATAATTATCATGGGACAGATTATTATGTCGATTTGGTAGTTGCCACGGCTGGAAACGGAATAGCGCAATGTGTCGCTATGCTCGACGACCGTCTATCACCGGAAGTGAAGGCCCGTGTGCAGTGCGCCTTTCGCGAAAAAGTATTTCGTCCTGTATACCGTTGCTTGGAAGAGACAAAACCTTTCTGGTGGTTCACGATTACCAATAACTGGAACTCTGTTTGTCTGGCAGGTGTCACGGGTGCCGCTCTTACTTTGTTGGCAGATAAGGAAGAACGTGCTTATTTTGTTGCCGCAGCCGAAAAATATAATGTGTATGGTATGAAAGGATATGCCGACGACGGTTATTGCAGTGAAGGGGTCGGTTACTATAATTATGGATTCCGTGCTTACATCTTGTTGCGTGAGGAAGTATGCCGTGCCACACAAGGCAAGATAGACTTCTTCCGTGAACCTAAGTTTGTGCGTATTGCCCAATATGGCAGGAAAATACAGATGAACGAGGGTGTATGTCCTGCTTATTCCGATTGCCGTATTGGCCTGTCTCCTGATAAGTTCATCCTTGATTATTGCGACCGTGCGCTTGGCATTACCTCGCCGGAAGAGAAATACATTCTTCCTTCAGGCAATAATTTCTCTCTTTATCTTATTGGACTATTCCCCCATCAGGTGTGGAAAATGGAAATGACGGACAGCATCCGTCAGGCGTTGCAGGAAGGTTCTGATTCTTTGCGTGCTTATTACGAGAAGGCAGGAATCTTGGTTTCACGTCCTGCCGAGGGTAGTTCGTGCCCGATGGCTGTCTCGGTCAAGGGTGGTAATAATGCTGAAAATCATAACCATAATGATATCGGTTCTTATGCCGTCGCTTTGGGAAAGAATACGATGGCGGGCGACCAAGGCGGCCCTTTTTCTTATCCAGGTGATTATTTCAGTGCGGAAGCTCCTACGAAATATAAAATTAAAGGTTCTTTCGGTCATCCTGTTCCGGTGGTAGACGGGAAAACACAATCCGCCGGTGCCAAAGCGAAAGCTATTGTACTCAGGAAAGAATTTACAGAAGAAAGAGATTTGTTCAGTATTGACTATACATCAGCTTATTCTACCCCCAATCTGGATAAGTTGATCCGTACTTTCGTCTACGACCGTCAGGGTGAAGGTAACTTCACCGTCAGTGACGAATTTACAGCCAATGTCCCCATCCGGTTCGAAACAGCCATAACGACACAAGCCGACTGGAAAGTTTTGGACGATACACGTCTTTTGCTCACTAGCGGCACAGAACAGATGATTGTCAATATCGAAGCATCCGGCAAAGTCGCATTTACTTCCGAAACCATTGAAGTGAATGCCTCGGCTTATACCCGCATCGGGATTGCACTGAAGGAGCAGGCGGAGAAAGGATATATCTGGCTGAAGATGCAGGCGAAACAATTGTAATTTTTTATGGAGATACGTTGAAAATCTGGTTGGCTAAATATGATTGTCTGTCCGAAGAGGAGATTGCTCTCTGTTATTTTTGTTACATAGGCGTAAAGCATAGAAAACATATTGTTCTCTTTGGTGTTTCAACGCACAGCTTGAGTAAACGTAAGCAGTGTTTGAAGGACAAACTGATGATTCCGCAGGGAGATATCTTTCAAAGATGCTGTTGGCGCGATGTAAATATCATAAAATAAAAAATCAAATGACAGGACAGCCTTCAGCCCTCTAGTGAAAAATGTAAAATTATTTCTTGTACTTTGTTTCGCATTTCTCATGCCGTATATATTATGCTTGTCTTTGTTTCAGGATACTAATATGTATAGGATAATATAACCGTAGTTTGTATGTTGAATCGGTAGATAACATGTCTTTCACAACAGACATTATTGTGTTTTCCTGTCTTCATCCGTATTATTCCACTCTAGTGAGCAGACCTTTGCACTCGAGTGGATAGACCTGCGCACCTCTAGTGTACGAGCTTGTTCGCTGGAGTGCAACAATAGAGATGTCTTATTGAAAATCTATTGATTACAGTAGTATAATCTTTGGTTATTGGTTAGTTATGGCGAAAATGAACGGTAGTTTTGTAATAATCCATTAAGTGTTGTTGATTAGACTATGAGAAATGCATTGTTTTAAGTGTGTTTTCTTGATAAAACTATGAGAAATATATGTAAATGATTTTATTCTCATTATTTATGTGTTTAGTAATCAAATGAATATGCCTTACTATGAGAATATGAGAAATGATTTTGTTTTTTTATTCTAGTACGCATTTATAACGACGCACTCTGCTACAGTTATTTTGTCTCTAAAATGTGTTGTTTACCACTAAGCTGAACTATTCTTTCCATGGTACTTTCAACAAAGGAACTGGAAACGGGGGGATTTGTGAAGGGCAACAGCCTGTGATAAGCAAACAACTGCTACATATTATCGTGACAAGAAAGCGAGGTATAGTCTCTATTATCAGAAGGAGATGAAACACAAACAATTGCTGGCTCTTGAAGTGATGGCCGTATGTATATACCGATTTTCATCGTTCCTGTCGGGAGACGCAGGAGGGCAATACACTTACGGATATTCTTTCGGACGCGGATGGTGATACTTATCTGATTACTGCCGAGGGGTTCTATGAGAAGCGTTTGGGAAAAGTCCGATATTTCTTATTCGGGGGACTACAGGGTATCAAAGTGAAAAGGACAGTTTTTCCATTAGTGGCAAAGGCGGTATTGAGAATTGGATTATAAATGGAAAAATCTGAATCTTGATGGAAGGGTTAGTTTTGTAGTCGGTCATTCATTTCTTTATCAAACTATGTTTATCGAAAAAGTGATCTTACCAACGGAAAGGTTGGGCAAGGTGAGAAAAGGTCAGAAAGTGAATATACGTTTTAGTAATTATCCGGATAAAGAATTTAGTATCGTGAAAGGGATAGTGGAGAATATTTCTTTGATACCGGTAGTGGACGGACAGAATGTCAAAAGTTATGTGGTAGACATTCAGCTTCCGAACGGGTTGCGAACCAGTTACAACAAAGAATTCTCGAAACAAGTTTCAGGCATTTGCGAAACTGCATTAATAACTATAAGTTTTGCTAAATTCGTTGAAATCATCTATTTTTGAATCGGTTTTGTCAGATACTGACTGCAAGTAGTTTATATTTAATATAGAAATACCGATGAAAAGCAAATTATTACTCACATGTACCATCCTGTTTTTCTGTTCCTCTTTTCTGTACGGACAGAATCAATCTTCTAAAGTGGCAAACTCTGTTGAAACGAATAATGGATGCATCCGGCACCCGTGGCAAGGAAAAAGAGTGGGATATTTGGGAGACTCTATTACAGATCCCAACTGTTATGGCGACAAGATCAAGAAATACTGGGATTTTCTGCAGGAATGGCTGGGAATTACTCCTTATGTATATGGTATTAGCGGCAGGCAATGGAATGATGTGCCCCGGCAAGCCGAGCAACTGAAGAAAGAACACGGTGGAGAAGTAGATGCTATCGTGATTTTGATGGGTACGAATGATTTTAATGACGGTGTACCTATTGGAGAATGGTTTACGGAAACAGAAGAACAAGTGATGGCAGCCCGTGGACAAACCCAAAAGCTGGAAACCCGTAAGAAACGCACTCCTATAATGGATGGAAGCACGTATAAGGGACGTATCAACATAGGAATCAATAGACTGAAACAACTCTTCCCGGACAAGCAGATTGTGTTGCTGACCCCGTTGCACCGCTCATTGGCCAATTTTGGAGAAACGAACGTGCAACCGGATGAAAACTACCAGAACAGTTGTGGCGAATATGTGGATGCCTACGTGCAAGCTGTTAAAGAAGCCGGCAATGTGTGGGGAGTCCCCGTGATTGATTTTAATGCGGTAACCGGATTGAATCCGATGGTGGAAGAACAACTGATTTATTTCTATGATGCGGGATATGACCGTTTGCATCCCAGCACGAAAGGACAGATACGCATGGCACGAACGCTGATGTATCAGTTGCTGGCGTTGCCTGTTACATTTTAAATAGGCCGGACAGAATTCTATGAAATTGTACACTATTCTATAGTACATTTTCTGCAAACCTGTAATTTTGTCTTCTATAAATAATAGAACCTATGAGACATAAACTTCTGTTTTCTTTTTTCATCTTTTTGATAGTTGCTTTACCGATTCGTAGTAAGGATTTTGTTTTGACTTCCGGTCAAACAGTTGGTATCGCTTGCAGCCCTTCTGAAGAACTGGTTGTACGAACCGCATTGGAAATGCTGGGACGTGATATTCAGACAGTATTGTCATCGACTACCCAAGCGAATGAGAAAACAGGTGAAATTGTGATAGGAACGGTGGGGCAGAGTGAGCTTATCAGCCGGACCGGTGTAGATGTTTCTGCGTTAAAAGGCAAGAAGCAGGCTTTTCTATTATCTGTTTCTCCGGAGGGGAAATTGGTAGTAGCCGGCAGTGACAAACATGGAACGGCTTATGGAATACTCGAAATATCCCGCTTGCTGGGTGTCTCTCCTTGGGAATGGTGGGCGGACGTGACTCCGGAAAAGAAGAAACTTTTTAAATTACCTTCCAAATTCCAAAGCCTTCAGGCTCCTTCAGTGGAATATCGTGGTATCTTTATTAATGATGAAGATTGGGGCTTGATGCCGTGGAGTAACCGGACTTATGAACCTTCAAAAGTGAAAGGGGAAATCGGTCCGCGTACCAATGAGCGTATCTTCGAACTGCTGCTTCGTCTGCGTGCCAATACCTATTGGCCTGCAATGCACGAATGTACACTTCCTTTCTTCCTGACCGAAGGCAACCGGGAAGCTGCCAAGAAATATGGAATCTTCATCGGTGCTTCCCACTGCGAACCGATGGCTTGCAATGCTGCCGGTGAGTGGAAGCGAAGAGGGGAAGGGGCTTATGATTATGTGAATAATGCTCCGGCTGTTTATAAATTCTGGGAAAACCGTGTAAAAGAAGTGGCAGATCAGGAAATACTCTATACGCTGGGAATGCGTGGTGTACATGATGGCAAGATGCAAGGAGCGAAGACGGTGGAAGAACAGAAGGCGGTAATAGACCGTGTGTTTGCAGATCAACGCGGGTTGATTGAAAAATACGTAGATAAAGATGTAACTAAAGTACCGCAGGTTTTTATCCCTTATAAAGAAGTACTCGACATTTATCATGCCGGATTACAGGTGCCTGATGATGTAACATTGATGTGGTGTGACGATAACTATGGCTATATCCGCCATTTTCCTACGGCCGAAGAATGTGCACGTAAAGGAGGGAATGGAGTCTATTATCATGTTTCTTATTGGGGACGTCCGCACGACCATCTCTGGTTGGGTACGATGAGCCCGTATCTAGTTTTTCAGCAAATGAAACTGGCTTACGATCAAGGCATACAGAAGATGTGGATACTGAACGTCGGAGATATCAAGCCTGCCGAGTATCAGATAGAGTTGTTTATGGATATGGCCTGGAATATAGGAGCTGTGGCCTCGGAAGGAGTGACCTCTCATCTGAAACACTGGCTGGAGCGGGAATTGGGAGTTTCGTGCGCAAAGGCGGTATTGCCTGTGATGCAGGAACACTATCGTCTGGCCCATATTCGTAAACCTGAATTTATGGGAAATACGAGGGAAGAGGAGAAAGATCCTGTTTATCGTGTTGTCAAAGATCTCCCATGGAGTGAAAAAGAAATCAACGGACGTTTGCAGGCTTATGATAAATTGTCGGAGGCAGTGGAACGGGTAGCTTCGAAAATCCCATCCGGCAGACAAAGTGCTTATTTTGAATTGGTGAAATACCCGGTGCAAGCTGCTACACAGATGAACCGGAAATTGCTATATGCCCAATTAGCCCGCCACGGAAAAGCGGATTGGGAGAAAAGTGATCTTGCCTATGACAGCATTGTGGTATTGACAAAACAGTATAACTCACTGGAAGATGGAAAGTGGAATCGCATGATGGATTTCCAACCCCGAAAACTTCCTGTATTCAATCGCGTGGAAAGAAAAACGGCTACTTCTCCGATGATGAAAGAGCGTGTAGCCATCTATAAATGGAACGGCTTGGATGGGAAGAATATCTCGAATGGAAGGAATACCTTGAATGCGCGGAAAGGAACTTCTGCTATTTGTGAGGGTCTGGGATATGAAAGCAAAGCGACAGGCATTGACAAGGGAGATGCACTGATGTTCTCTTTTGACAACTGGAAAACAGACTCGGTAGAGGTTGACATCCGCTTATTGCCTAATCATCCAGTGAGGGGAGATCAACTACGTTTTTCAATATCGTTGGACGATGCAGCGCCTGAAGTGATCTCTTATGAAACGAAAGGACGGAGTGAAGAATGGAAAGAGAACGTGCTGCGCAATCAAGCTATCCGAACGGTTCGACTCCCGATATCCGGAAAGAAGTCCCACAAATTGGTAATCAAGGCATTGGACGAAGGGGTGATATTAGACCAGGTGATGCTTTATATGCCGGATAAACCCTAATCAGTTTGTATGATAGATTAGAAGATGAATGCTGTAAAAGAGAATATACGATGGTATTCATGATAAAAAAACAGCCCTGCTGCCAGTTAAAGGTAACAGGGCTTTCTCAATCATGCAATTATTTGTAGGGTATTGGGGATTGTGTCATGATTGAGTACCTTATGAATGTGCGAAAAGTTCGTCTATCTTTTTCTTGAGTTCTTCTCCGCGTAAATCTTTTGCTATAATTTTTCCCTCCTGGTCTATGATATATAATTTAGGGATGGCATATACCTGATAAAGTTGTGCAATCGGGCACTTTTTCATGCCCTTGAGGGATGATACATGAGCCCATGGAATCTGTACTTTATCAATGGATTTTATCCATGCTGTTTTTGAATTATCCATGGAGATACCCACTACCTTTAGTCCTTTATCCTTGTATTTTGCATAGATTTCTTTTACAGTAGGCATTTCTGCTATACAAGGAGCGCACCAGGAAGCCCAGAAATCGAGAATAACAATGTGCCCCTGCAAGCTTTTGAGCGAAAGTTCTTCTCCGCTGACAGTCGGTAATGTGAATTCGGGCGCTTTTGTTCCCGGAGCTAAAGCTTTCATCTTGGCGATACTTTCCTTTAGTTCGATTCCTTTCGGAGAGTTTCTGGCCTTTTCTCCCATACGGTTGTAGAATGCCTCCGTCTCTTCTATAGGAATACCTTTCAGTAGATTCATGGTAATGAAGTAGGGGGCAGCGAGGCAGTTTCCGTATTGGTTTAGAAAATCATTCTTCTCTTTATCACGTGTGTCAATACATTCCTGCAGTTTTATTCTTTGGGCTTGTTCATTCTCGGAGTCACCGTTTGCTTTCGCACGTTCGGCCTCTCCCTCCAGACCGCCCATCGATATCTTTCGGATAAAGTCATTCCCCCAAAAAGATAGAATATTAGCGACAGCAGCATGCTCTATAGTGTCACCTACTATTGTGAAAGCTGCATCGGGATGTTTGTAGTAATATTTAATGTCCTTGATATTGACCGTTGCCGGGCGACCGTCTCCCATGAGAGTACGGAATCCTTTATCTCCTTCAATGGTAATCGAGAGAGGTTGCATTTCATTTAGATTTCCCGCTAGCCGATATGTTCCGTTCGAAGCTACAATGGCGGAATCGATACAGGTGCTTTCCGGTGTTCCGGATGGAAAAGCATTCAAGTATACCTTTTTGCCTTCAGCTCCTGTCCATGTTCCGGAGATTTGGTAGGGAACCTGTGCAAATATGGTGCTTATCCCCGATATATAGAGGAAGAAAGCTGTTATTAATGAAGATTTTATCATATAGTCTTATTGGATTATTTAGTCGTTAAAGTAATCTGACGGATACGGGTCGTCCGGACACGCTTCATTCTGCATTGCTATGGGGTCCATCATAAGTCCGTTTTTGATGAAATTCGCCACGAGTAAAGCACGCTGCTTGAGGATTTCAAAATCTGCTCTTGCAAATATTTTATCCATTTTTGATTTGGGAGTGGTAAGGATGAACGAAATATATTGTCCCAGATCGTTGGCTATGTTGTTATAAGGGGGGAATAATCAGATCATTGTCCAGGTATATTTCTCCATCTACATAGGTATTTGCATATAAAGAATATTCTATGTTCGAGAATTCTCCTTGCGGGTCATCTTCTATATCCAGCATATAAGACCATGGTTGCTGTAAACTTCCGAATTGCTTGATGGTATAATTCTCCTTAAATGGTTGGTATATGGAGTTCAGGACAAATCCAAGCACATTGGTTTGTAATGTATTCCAATCTCCCTCTGTCCATGTATCCATTTCTTTTCCCAAATGGGCTATGGCAACTCCATGAGTCTCTACCTGCATTACATCTTGCAACCGGCTTTTATCATAAGTCACCGTGTTGCAGATAGAGTCAACGAAGAATATGCGGAAAGGCAGATATTTCTCAATGAATGTATCCGGATATTTTTGAAATGCCTTATCTTTCAGGAAAAGGGTAACGTCACTAATATAGTGCTTGTATTCTGCTTTTACGGGAGCATACCAGTAATTTCTTGAACTCGACCATCCGAAAGCCAGATCCGATCTGTTAAAATCATATAATATTCTACTCCCATATTTTTCATAGAAAGCATTGATATTCGCATCTTCCGGTGCATCAGACGGATCATAAATTGTTTTTCCCAATTCATCTATGGGCGATAAAGAGTCTTCGGAACAAGCAAATAGCGTCATTAGTGAGATGACGGTGCTGCAAAGTAAGATGTTGTATATGAATCTCCTAATCATAATCCTTATTTATTTTAGTCGTTATTATTCAAGGCTTCCGGATGAAGAAGCTCCAATGGTTTCGCGGAAATTATTAATAATAGCTGTATTATACGAGGTCTCATCTTTCGGAATTGACAATACATAGTTCGGGCTATTATTCTTTAGTTTGTATACTTCATAATTCTTCTTGGTACTGAAAAGCCAATGTTCCTGTGCCGGCATTCCTTGACGGCGCATATCCCAGAAACGCATAATCTCTTCAAAGCATAGTTCTCTTCGGCGTTCCTGCCAGATGAACTTAATCAGATCTTCTTTGCCGGAAAAATCGGCTGCAGTTTTCTCTGCATTCGGGCTGCCGGACTTATATTTCTTTACCCGCAGTTGGTTCAGAATCCTGATAGCATCTTCACTGACTCCGTTTGCTTTCTGTGCATAGGCTTCTGCCAGATTCAGATACAGTTCGGGAGTTCTCCATGCCTGGCTGGTATAGTTATTACCCGAACGGGCATCGTATTTCAGAGTGAAATATTGACCAACGTAATATGACGGTTTTTTGGCCGTACCATATTTGTAGTATCTTCTTATGAAGTATGCCAACTTACGCAAGTCATCTTCATCATACAGGTTTATTAGTGCATTGTCTCCTGTCCATGATGTATGGAACCCGAATTCATAGTACCTTAGATTAGTGTCAGTGGAAGATAGATAATCCAGTATCTTATTATCATTCCGACCGAAAGCGAATATGACTTCATTCAGGTTGGTATTATTGGCACAATAAGAAGGACCTTCGAGTCCAATATCCTTAACTCCTGTACTATTAAATCCAAGGAGTGCCTCTTTTTCGTCATTAAGATTGTAAATCGACTCATTCAGATTCAGGAACTTTTGGGCAGCCTTGATAACTCCATCCCAATCATTCTGAAACAATGCAATGCGTGCTGCCAGGAAATAGACAGCTTCGGGAGTGATCTCCATTTTGGAAGCTTGGGTATCGGCACCTTCCAGATGTTCCTGCGCTTTCTTGATGTCATCGTTGATTAGAGCATATACCTGCCCTATGGTAGCGCGTTCATGAGAAGTCACTTCGATTTCTGAAGATGTCTTGAGCACTACACCCGGTTGATTCAGGTTCTCCGTAGCATAAGGTAAAGCGTAAGTGTTGACTAGACAGAAATAATGGTAGGCTCTAAGAGTATATGCTTGAACGGCAAGTTTGTGATAGAGTCCCGTTTGCGTTTTTTCAGCATAAGTCATAGTAGGCAGGGCTTCTATGATAGTATTACATGCCAGGATATTGCTGTATCTTCCGCTCCAGAATAAGTCGGAAAGATTCTCCTGATAATCCTTTTGCCAAATGAATGCATTCTGACCATAGCCGGCTTTGGGGTCGATGCCCTCTTCCCAGTTGGTCACTTTGCTGTCTCCTACCATTTCCGTATCATAATCCAAAGGCCCCATTTCCACATCATCCGTCATTAGGTTGACGAAGGAGATTTGGGAATTGAATTTATCGGGATAACCCTCTCCAAGCAGGATGGGAGCATAATCGTCTACTGATTTAGGGATCAACAGGTCCGAGGAGTCCTCTTTCAACAGATTATCACAGGAGAAAAAAGATATTGCGATAATGCATGGTAAAGTGTATTTCGATATTTTAAGCATTGTTCTTTGTTTTAGTAGTTAGAATGAGATATTTACTCCTAAGCTGTAAGTGGGAAGCTGGGGAATTCCGGTTCCATTAGTTTCCGGGTCCAGACCATTCCACTTCTTATCTGCAATGGTAAAGAGATTGGTTACCTGCATTCTCAACATCAGGCTGCTGATATTAAGATGGCTGATAAGATGCTTTGGAAAAGTATAGCTTAAAGCAACCATTTTAAGTTTCAGGAAGTCGGCTTTAGCCACACGGATATCACTGTAATTATACATTTGATAGGCCGGGATAGCTACCCCTTTTGTCGAGTCGAATGTATCGTATACCTTACCTTGTTCGGTGGAAAAATAATTATCCTGGGCATTACTGTTGAATGCAGTCGGAAAGACGGTCTGGTCGCCCGCCTGTTTCCATGATGCCAGCCAGTCGGTGCTTAGGTTGGATAGCGGATCAATATAATAATTATTTCCGGTGAAATAATCAGGAATACGTGCCACACTTCCTATACTATAAGTAAAATTCATCGAAAGCGAGAAGTTCTTATAGTTGACTTGTGTATCAAATCCTCCTGTTAATTTAGGGAAGATAGAGCCGCAACGCACTAATGACATATCACTCTTATTCCCTTTGATGGAAACTTTTCCATCCTTGGTATAGAACATCGGATAACCGATATCTTGATTCAAACCTGCAAATTCGTAGGCATATAGTGAGCCGATAGGTGCTCCCTCGACTGCTAACGTACCTGCCAGCATCTTATTCACTACTTCTACGTCGCTCATATTTTCGGGATTGGCGTAGGTGATCTCATTGACATTGCGACTGAAGTTGACTCCCAACCGCCATTCCCAATCTTTGGTTTTCAGCAGTCCGGCATTGATAAAGCCCTCGAAACCTTTGTTGGTCATTTTACCCGCATTGTAATATAAGAGACTTCTTCCGTTGGAAGAGGCAACAGCTTTGCTCATGATAAGGTCGGATGTCTTTTTGCCGTATATATCGAGCCCTCCGCGGATTCGTCCCTTGAGGAGAGCGAAGTCGACAGCGACGTTCCATGAGTGTGTTTTCTCCCACCGCAAATCAGGGTTGGGCAATTTACTGATTTTGGATATGGGAAGTCCCAGGATATTATCTCTGTCACCTGTGGTTACAATCAGATAGGGAGTAGAGTCTTCATGGATATTTCCCTGAATACCGTATGAGGCTCGTAAAGACAACACGTTCAATAATGAGATATCTTCCATGAAAGCTTCGTTCATCAGGTTCCATTTTACGGCGAACGAGTAGGTAGGCAACCAGCGGTATTTCGGGTTACTTCCGAATTTATTGGAGCCATCCGAGCGGAAATTGGCGTTCAAGATATAACGTTCATCGTAAGAATAGGAGCCCACCCCATAAAAAGAGGCCACCTGTGTAAAAGAGTTTGTGTTGGACGGATCAGTTGCGTTCTTTTCGGCATAATCTGCAATGTATTTGTCTGTCATTACCGGGTTGAACTGCTCCCCGAAGTCCGGAATCCATCCATATCCTGTGGAAGAGAATCCTTTATAAGCAACTCTTCGTGTCTCGATACCTCCCATCAGAGTCACGTGATGAGCATTTTGGAGAAGTTGGTTATAGGTAATCTGGTTTCGGATGGTATAACCTGTCTTCCGGATATTGCTTTGTGCCAGCCTGCCACCGTAGGGGAGTGCGGAGGTCCAATAAGCGTCATCGTATGCAGTATACCTGCCATAGTCATATTCCCTGATTTTTCCTATTTCGTAAGATTCTGCGGTAGCCCAGTCCCGGGTATACGTATTTCCATTCTGCCAGGAGAAAGTACCCTCATAGGTCAGCCCGCGGATCAGTTTGACATTCAACTGTAACAGAGCGTTGAAGTCATCCATCTTGGATGATTTACCGGTGTTTTCCAACTCTTTGAGTATGTTGTAACCCACAGATTCCGTTCCAAGTGCTCCCGATTTCTCATAAGTCATGTAATAAGAATCATCTGTATTGTAGGCAGGGATGGTACGTGATTTGGTATAAGCGTAATCGAACGGATTCACTCCTGTGGCATAACCGCTGTTGGAAGTCGTGGTGAAATCAATTTTAGTCATAAAACTGATATGTTTGTTGATTTCTGCCGAGAACTTAGCCAATGTCGTGAATTTCCGCGAGTCGGACTGCTTGGATGAACCCTGAATGTCCTGATAGCTTGCGGACACATAATAAGTGACTTGATCTGTTCCGCCCGATACATTGACATTATGAGTTTGGGTAATACTGTTGCGGAACAGATGGTCGAACCAATCGGTATTCCTTACCTGCATGTCGGATACTTGCGTTTTGAATTCATCCAATGTGATATCTTTATTCATAAGTGCTTCATAAGAAGCCTCATACGTAGGGCCATAAGGCACGCGGCCGAAAGTATAGCCCGCATCTACCAGTTGTTTGGAGAATGCTACACGCTCTTGTGAATTCATCAGATGGTAGTTGGAGTAGGACGGGCGGGTGTTGACCGTCATATTGCCGTTGTAGGTAATGATTGGTCTGCCTGCTTTTCCTTTTTTGGTCGTAACTACGATTACTCCATTGGCTGCTTTCACACCATAGATTGCGGTTGCGGATGCATCTTTCAATACAGTAATGCTTTCAATATCCTGTGGGTTTACTCCGGAGATGGCGTTACCGATTAGATACTCTGCATCCTCACTGTTGATGTCGGAAGCAGTGAAAGGAACATCCTGCTCCAGAATCACTCCATCCACTACCCATACCGGTGATTTATTACCATTGATTGTTGCATTACCACGAATACGAATCCTGGGTGTGGCGCTCGGCTCCCCCGAAGTATTCATCACTGCCATGCCCGGTATGGTTCCCTGAAGCATCTGGTCGATTGAACCGACTCCCTGTACCATGATGTCTGCCGCTTTTATCGATGAAACAGCACTTGCAGACTCCCGGCGATTCATCACCTGATATCCTGTAATGACCACCTCATTCAAGGTGGCATCACTTTCTTTCAGCATGATGGGAGATACTTTCTTGTTAGCAATTCCTTTTTCAACGGTAACTTTCACTTGCTTCATTTCCATTCCCAGATAAGAAATCCGGATGGTGTAGCTTGCATCATTTTCTATTAAAAAGCTATATGCCCCGTTTATGTCGGTAGTTGTCACCCACTTTGTTCCCTCAATGATGACGTGTGCTCCGGGAAGCGGCTGCTTGTTTTCGTCAATAACAACACCGTCCAATTGGCACAATCTGGCTTTTGCCGCGGCTTCCGGACTTCCGGGTTTTAAGGCAATCGTGATAAATTTGCCGTTTATCTTATACACCAGAGGTTTCTTACCGATCACTTCGTCCAGCGTTTCCGTAACCGTTTTATTCTTGATAATCCCTGTGACACCATAAACAAAAATGTCTTCATAGTTAAAGATAAACTTGTATCCACTTGCTGCTTCAATTTTTTTGAAAGCATCGGCCAGCCGTTCATTCTTGAACTCAAGTGAGATTCTCTTTTCACTTTGTTGCCCCTGCATAGTGGCGCTGAATGTTATTAAGGTTATAAATAACCATAACATTTTCGCCGCAAAGTGATTCCTTTTGTTCCTTTTGAAAGAATTAGTCCAAATTTTCACCATGATTGTGCGTTTAGTGTTTGATAAACTTTGTTCTTTTATTCCGATAAAACTCTCTCGAAAGCTTTTTTAAGGCTTCTATGTTTTTATTACGTTTCAAGAATCGGAATGGGTGACAGAAAAGATACTTTTTTTGAGAAAATATGTGCAATAGGTTTTAATATCTCTTTTTTGAATGGTTTTGTTGTGCCTGAAAGAATCACTATTCTAACAAAATGTAAAGTGTTAATGGATAAAAACTGCCATATGACTCCGTTGATGGTAGCTATATGGCAGTTTTTTAGTGCGGGATAATTGAAAAATTATTTTGTGAAAAGTTCGTCCATTTTTTCAGCAAGTTTTTCTCCGCGCAAGTCTTGTGCTATGATTTTTCCTTGTGCGTCAATGATGTACATACGCGGAATTCCTGTCACCTTGAACCGTTGTGCTACGGGACATTTCCATCCTTTTAGCGAAGAGACATGTTGCCAGGTCAGCCCTTTTCTTTCGATGGCACCTTTCCAGGCCGCTTCTTTCTCGTCCAGTGATACGCCGAGTATTTCCAGACCTTTGCCGTGATATTTCTCGTAGATTGCTTTCAGATTGGGCACTTCTGCCAGGCAGGGGCCACACCAGGAAGCCCAAAAGTCGAGCAACACAATATGTCCGCGGAGATCGTACAAGGAAAGCTTTTTTCCGTCGGGGGTAGTCAATTCAAAGTTGGGGGCCATACCGCCTATATTCACCTGTTGCATATCTTCCATTTTCTGCTTTAGGGCTACTCCGGGAGCTGATTTCTTTACCCGGTCTGTCAGGTTATCATAGAAAGCCTGTACCTCATCCAGCGTCTGGTTAGTCATCAGATAACGCTCAAAGAAATAGGTTGAGGTGATATCATTGCGTGTTGAGTCCATATAGTTTTGCACTGATCTTGTAATTAGGCTGTCTATCATGGCTACTTTGTATTTGGCAGAGTCGATAGCGGTAGTGTCTTTCGAGTCCAACGCCCGCGACAGGGTTATCATTTTTCCCAGCTGGAAGAAAGAAGCGGTGGTAGAAAGAGTTTCACCCGATTTCAGAACTTCCTGTTCGCGATCCCCTTTGACTGCTATCTGACAGGTATTTCGTGTTCTTCCTTTCTTATCGGTGACTGTTTTTTCTTGGATGGTGACTTGAAGCGGGGTGGTGTTGACAAAGATTTCGGCTTTGTTTCTGGGACTGCAACTGATGGCCATACGTTGTTCTTCTTTTACCTGTCCTTTCAGTGAAAAAGAGAAATCTTGGGCAACCTTTACCGAATCAACGGTTTGCAGGCTGTCGGCTGTAATATATTTCTGTAGATAAACCGTTTTTCCAGCTCCGTTGTTCCAGGTTCCTTTGATCTGATAGGGCACTTGTGCCACAGTCATTGAAACGGCTGGCAGGAGAATACAAAGTCCATAAAATCTTTTCATTTTCATCATTCTCGTTTTTATAGTTTACTTATGGTAATCCGGCTACCCTCGAGAGTAGCCTTTACTTTTCCTACCTGATTGAGAAGTTGAAGAACCTGTTCCGGTTGGTTGGTGCGTTCCGCCCAGAAGTTGAAATGATAGCGCATGGAAGCTTCGTCCGTGAAAACAATAGTTAGGTTGTACCACCGTCCGATAGCTTTCATTATTTCTGCCAGTTCTGCTTCCCTGAAACAGAATAAATCATCTTTCCAGACTACGTATTCATTGATGTCCACTTTGCGCGGGATTAGCAACAAATCGTTTTCATCCAGAGGTACATCTTCGCCGGGAGTGAGCTGTAACTCATTTTCTTTCTGGGTGTCGGATACGATGACACTGCCTGATACGAGTGTCACGTGCCGGTTTTCATGCGGATAGGCCCGGAAGTTGAATTCCGTTCCCAATACCCGAGTTTCCGCAGTTCCGCTTTTCACAATGAAAGGGCGGCTGGCATCTTTGGCTACATGGAAAAAGGCTTCACCCTCCAGTGTCACTTTTCGTTCCTTACCGGTGAAACGGTTCGGGTAGTGGAGCTTACTTTCCGCATTCAGCCAGACTTCGGTTCCGTCTTCCAGTACGAGTTTGAAATTCTTTCCCCGTGGCGTGCTTAATGTATGCGTAACCACTTCTTCCTGCACTTCTGTGTCGTTCTGGTAAATAAGGGACTCGGCTTCCAGCAGAGCCCCTGTCTCTGCTAATAATTGTTTGTTTGTCCGATCGGTTATCGATACAATATGTCCGTCACCGGTCTGTAGTTCTATATCTTGTACTCCATCAGAAGCAGGAAAAACAATGGCTGTTTCTGCATACGGATTTTCTTCTTCTGTAGTGGAAAAGATGGAATAACCTATTACAAGCAAGGCGATGGCTGCCGCACTTGCCACCCATACATAATATTTCCGGATGGATGAGACTTTGGGATGCGGGTCTATCCGTTTCCAGGCTTTCTCTATGTCCGGTGCCATTTGCGGGTTCAGGTTCATCAAGGCTTCCCGGTTATCCATCATTTCCTGGAACAGGGCGTGATGGGCTTCCTCTTCGAGCCAAGCAATGAATTCTACCGACTGGCGGAATTTCCAATCGTCCAATGCCCGTAAGGCATATTCATAATCTTGCTCCAGTATGGGTTGCTCTTCAGTTTTCATATTCTATATATTATTACGTTATACCATCAGAAAAGGGTGACAAGAGAAACTTTTTTTTGTTCCTCCATGCTGTTTTTATTCCCCAGTCTTACTCCTGATAAAGGATAAAGCTCTGGATATGTGCGTTTTTACGGTGTTGATCGTAATATCCATTTCTTCTGCTACTTCTTTATATTTTTTTCCGTGGAGAAAACAGGCTTCGAAAACTTTACGGGTTTGCGGGGGAAGCTGGTTGATGGCGGACATCACCCTGGAGATGCGCTCCTGATGATCTTCGTCATCATTGTTTTCTTCCCAATGCTCGGCAGTTTGAGAAATATTAGATGCGTATCTGCTTTTTACATCACAGTGGCGCAGATAGTCGATACAGCTGTTGCGGACGAGTGAATATAATAAAGGTAGTGGTGAAACATCTCCCACTACCGTGTCGTAGTTTTCCCATAAATAACTGAAAGTGTCTTCAACGATATCGTCGGCACATTCCTGATCGTTGACGAGATTAAGGGCGTAGAAATATAACCGTGAATAGTTTGCCCGGAACAAAGCTTCAAAGTCTTTATACTTCTTCTCTTTTGAATAAGTCATATCAGTGTCGGGTTGCTAACCGCAGAACGAACCATGCATGATGCGCCACGGTTCCAATCAGCCCGTAGTGCTTTGCCATGATCCTAAATCTTTCTTTGAGGGATGCTTTCTGATTCCGGGTAGTCATTCCCTCCTCCAGATAGTCGATGATTGTCAGGTGAGTATTGTGCAAAATACGTGCTTTCTTCATGATGCGGATGCACCAGTCGAAATCTGCAGAAAAGCGATATTGCAGATTATATGGCTCTACAAGCGTGTGGCGGGGGAAGAATGCCTGGTGGCAGACTAACATTCCCTGTTTGAAACTTTTCCAGGTGAGCGTTTCAGGGGCGGACAATCTGCGCATCCGCAGGAAATGCCTGTCCTTGTCTACGATAGCGGTTTCCCCGTAAAGTATATCAGGTAGTTCGTTGCCGTTAATGGTGTGCACCATTTGTTGCAGAGTGTCGTCTTCATGAAAACAGTCGCCTGCATTCAGGAAACAGAGATAATCACCGCTGGCAAGGGCGATTCCTTTGTTCATGGCGTCATACAGTCCTTTGTCGGGTTCACTGACGACGGTGTGTATGTGTGAGCGGTACCGGTTGATAATAGAGAGAGTTCCATCCTTGGAAGCTCCGTCCACGATAATATATTCTATATGATGATAGGTTTGTGCGATAACACTTTGAATTGTGTCTTCCAATACCTTTTCAGCATTGTACGTTACCGTAATGATAGAGAACTTAGGAGTAGGATGGACACTATGCATATTTCCCCGTTATTTTATTGTAGACATCTGTGTATTTCTTTGCAACGATGCTCTCCGAATAATTACCCAGCACTTTGCGGCAGGCCTGTGCGGAGAGTTCGTTATATCCCGGTTCCGTCAATATCCAATGTATGCCGTTGGCAAAATCTTCCGAAGATTTGTATTGTGCCACGTAGCCGTTGTGCAGATGATCGATCATTTCGGGGATACCTCCCACATTAAAACCGACACAGGGCACTCCGCAGGCCATTGCTTCCATAATCATATTGGGAAGATTCTCTTCCAAAGACGGGATGGCGAAAAGGTCTACGGCATTGTAGATATTCACCACTTCATGCTCATTCTTGATATAAGGGAGCGGGTATACATGGAAAGGAAGTTGTTCTTGTAACTGCTGCGATTGGTTGCCGAATACGACTACACCCAATGAGTCTTTCCATTCCGGATGTTTTTCTGCCAACAGTTTGCAGGCTTCGATTAAATAGTCGACTCCTTTGCGTTTGTCGGTGATCTTTAGCGAACCAAATAGAACCAGTTTCTTACCTTCCGGCAGCATGAACTTGGCACGCGCTTCCTTCTTGTTCATAGGTTTAAACAGGTTGGTGTTGATGGCGTTCGGTATATTGGTGACGCTTTTTCCTTCGAACAATGCACTGGTCTTGGCTTGTTCCTTCAGCCAATGGCTGCACGTGACGAAATGAATGGGAGCGTAGCTGTATAACTTCTGTTTTTTGTGGAACGTGCGATAGGATAAATCTTTTCGTCCCCCGCCTTTGTAGATGTACGGACAGTCATGACATTCCTGCTGATAGTTGTTGCACTCCCGCGCGTAATGGCAGATGCCGGTGCATGGCCACATATCATGCATAGTCCAGACTACGGGTTTGCCGGAGGTCAGTATCTTTTGTATATCGTTCAGTGAGAGCATTCCCTGGTTGATCCAATGCAGATGGATCACGTCGGCCTGGCGGAATTCCGGGAGTGAGGTGATGTCTGTACCTGTGTTGGCGATATCTACGTCAAACAGATGGTAGCGCCGGAAACGGTTGGCGCTCCAGATCACGATACGTTCCCACATGAACTTCCACACTTGCAGCCAGTTGCTTTTCAAACGGACGACGCTGATCTGGTCGGTCTGCTTGTCGCGCACCAGCATTTTGGCTTTGATACCGTTGTTTTTCAGTGATTCCAACAATCGGCTTGCTGCGATGGCTGCTCCTCCTATTCGTTCAGATGTATTTATAATCAGGACTCTCATGGGCAAAAGTTTATGCAAATGTACGGTTTTTAGAGGAAATGTTTGATATTTCCAGCAAGCTTTCTGCTATTTCGCGTGAAAAGATTTCGAGGTTGAAACGTTCTTCCGCCAGTTTGCGGGCATTCTCTCCCATGCGTCGTGCCTCTTCGGGGTGGTCGGCGATGTAGCGGATAGCGTCTATCCAGCCTTGTACGTCGTTATATTCTACGGTGATGCCTATTCCTTCCTTGTCGATGTCTATTTCGAAGTTGGGGTTGCGCGAACAGATGACGGGGATGCCGAGGGCGAATGCTTCCACGAGCGTGGTCAGTCCTACGGTATAGGGGAAGTCCAGACAGCAGATTACGATGCAACTTTTGCGTGCCACCAGTTTTCCCAGTTCGTAGGGAATCACTCCGTCGGTATAATGGATGTGAATGGAGTCGGGCAATGCATACGGGTCGATGATCTTTTTATAGTTGATGTTACCGCATGAGACGGCAATGTACAAATCCAGTTTCTCGTTCGTTGCGGCAAATGCCTGGAGCAAGGTATCTACGTCCCGGTTTTCTTTGCCGGTGGAGATGAATCCTTCGGGCTTCCGGTCGGGCATTTCTGCAAGCAGGTGGTCGTAGAAAGGAAGATCCGGTCCCCAATGGATGAGTTTCAGTTTGTGGGACGGTGCTTTCCGGGTTTTCTGCGAGTCCTGAATCAGTTTCCGGCTGAATAGGAACATTTGGTCTATGCCTTTGTAGAAAAGGCGGGAGATTTGTTCGCGCCACGGTTTGGGATTGGTCACGACTGCCGTATGATGCCAGATCACGATAGGTTTGCGATACAGTCCCAGGGCACGGAGGAAGATGACGGGTTCTATGCCCCGGAAAGAGGTGGCGTAGAGGACGTCGTATTTCTCCTTGCAGAAGAGAATTTCTTTGGTGGCGTAAAGCATGAGTTTCAGACGACCGGAGAAATATTTGCATTTGTGCATCACGGAGTGTATTCCGTAATTCTCCAGTAAAGGAAGTCCGTATAGGATATGTCCGGGGAATTTATATTCTTTCCATTCCTCGTAGCTTTCCCGCGTGAGGCGGGTATGGTAAAAATAAATAGTAAGCAACTTATTTAGTGGTGCTTGTTTCTTTTCAGCCATTTGTTGATTCGGTTTTTGACAGCTTTCGTAATGAGGAAGAAATTACCGTATTTCAGGTTGAGGAACAGTTCTTCGAACGAACGTCCGATCTTGATCCACGGATGATCCCAGCCCATGATGCGGTAAACGCTCTCTTTGTAGGCAACGTTCTCGATGACGTAGCGGGGATGTTTCAGTGGAAAGTCCATCTCATAGCGCTTCATCGTGAAGATGCGGCGGTAACCTTTGGGCAGGGTATGAATCGAGCCGGCGAAGTGGGTGGAATCTGCCGTTGCTCCGAGGTTGTTGATCATGTTGCGGGTAGGCACGATGCTTAGTCCGGAGTTGAACAGTATGGAGGCGTGGAAGATTGTTTCATAAAAGGCTTTCTGCTGTTCCCGGTGACGCTGGCACATGTAGATAAAGTCGCTCCGGAATTTGCGTTCCTTGATAAGCTGTTCCAGTTGTTGCATGTTGAAGGAATCGTCCAGGAAGCTGTAAAACTCATCCCATTGGTCGACTACCCGTTTCCAGCTTGCCCATCCCCAGATGGAGAAGGTGGTGGTAAAGAAATAGTCGGATGGCATGTCTTGGGTGATTTCTTCGGGGTTAAATCCGGCAATCATGCTGATGCGGGTGTCATGTTCGTATTTATCCAGCATCTCCTTGCAGAATTGGAAAAAGGAGACGGCGGGCACATCGTCGTCTTCCAATACGATGCACTTGTCGACTTTCGAAAAGGCCCATTTCTGCGAAATGTATTCCGAAGGGTCGCAGCCGAAATTCTTTTCCTGATAAAGCCGTTCTACTTCACATTCCCAGTCTATCTGTGATACGATTTCACGGCAGGCTTCTATTCCGGGCAGGTCACGTTCGTTTCGTGCTCCGTCCTGATAGAGGAAGAGTCGGGACGGACGCGCTTTCTTCACTTGCTCGAACACTTGCGATAGTTGTTGCGGTCGGTTGAAGAACAGGATAAGTACCGGGACGTCTACTAAAGCGGATTTCATATTCATAGTTCTTGTTTTGAGGTTGTACTGAACGACAGGGCGGCAGGATAGTGGTTGTTCACTTTTTCCTGCTCTTCTTCTGTAAATCGATGCAGGGTTGGATAGTTGTAACGCAAAAATCCTTCCAGGTCGTCGGGGGCGGTCACTGTGAGAGGGCCGAATTTCACCGGTTGCAGGTGGCGGATGCTTTCTACGGTTACGTGGTCGGCAGTGGCCATTACGTTGTTGTAGTAACGGGTGTTTCGTGAGTTGAAACAGCTTTGAACTGACACCAGCATGCGGTAGATTGCTTTTTTAGAGAAAAGCAGGTCGACCACCCTGTTTAGGAAACAGGAGAAGGCTCCCCGGTTTGTGGGGTTCTCTATTTCGCATGTACCGAAGTGTTTCCACATCCATATCTCTTTTCCCATCAGGCAGCATTTGAGGAAGCCGAGTGTTTCGGATTGTATTTTTCGCAGCAGCTTGTTGTCGGGAATTTTGTCGAATGGGAATATATCGACAAAAATACCCGGATGCATCGGGACATTCTTGAACATTTCTTCTACAAAAAGGGTGTTGTTCTTCTTGACTTTGGCAAAATAATACGGGGTATGAGGGTCTGTCTCTATCCATGAAAGGAAGTAGGAAGGACCTAGTTCTCCGGGAGCCACTTTCAGAAATTTGTTGTAGTTCTCCCGCGTCATGCCTATGTCAATATCATCATCCCAGGGGAGGATCGCCTGGTCGTAGAGTGCACCGATGGCCGTGCCGCCAATCACAAAATAGGGAATGTTGTGTTTCTGACACACCCGGATGGTTTCTCCCAATATGTCGTAGAGTTCGGCATGTAATAAATCAAGCTCTTCGGCTGTATATTTCTTGTTCATCGGAAATGGTTAATGCACGTTGTGCTACAAAAGTAGTAATTATATTGCTAAGTTACTATAACTTTGAGTTACTATCATTTTAAGTTTCCTTGCATGTTGGGTTTCCTTGTATAAATTCGGTGGCCACTTGTCCGCGTCCCGGGATGGGGAGGACGGATGCTTGTGGGAAATCTTTGAGCAGACAGTCTGCCGGATGGATGTCCGGATAGAATTTCTTCAATAGGAACAGGCTGGGACCGGTGGTGATGCTTCCTATAAAGACGGAGGCGTCCATCAATATCTGTATTGAGGAAAGGAAACGTGTCATTTGTTTCTGTTTCAGCTCTTTGGTGGTTTGTGTGAAGGTGCTGTTGACATAGCCTTTTTCGTCGGGGCTGCAAAGGGTGTACCAGTGTATGTCCGGGGCAAGGGTTTTCACTTGTTCGAAAAGGCGGTAATCGTCCGTTAATACAAAGACGTCGCGTAGGGCGGTCTTTTCTTTAATAAGCCGTATGTAGTGTTCCGGTGGAAGCAGGTTGGTTTCGGTAATCTTGTCTCCTCCCCGTATCTGGCATCCTGCGTATTGGGGTGGGAGTTGCAGGTCGGCGGCACATTGGCGACATTCCTGTGCGGTGGTGTCGTTGAGTTTCCAGGTGATTTCCGTCAGTTTTTGGAAGGTATGGAGATAGTCGCCGTCTATTCCCAGTTCGGGAATATGGAAGTGCTGATTGGGGTTGAATGTCAGTTGAAAGTTGAGCAAGACCGGTTTGCCGTATGTGAAAAAGGCAATCGTTTTTCCGATGATGTTCTTACAGGTTACTTTCAGTTTCCATTTCAGTAACTTCGTCTTAGGCAGCTTTTTGTCTTTCATCAATGCCTGCCAGGAGGGGAGGCGATGGGTGTTATAGGTGTGATGAAACGGTTCGTGCACTTGCTCGCAGAAAGGGGCGAAACAATCTTCCCAACCTTTTTCCCATCCGAAGTTGGCGTCGTCGGAGTAGAGCTTGAACTGTATTTTGTGTTGTAGGCAATAAAGCATTGCGTGAAGCATATAGGTATATTCGGTGAAGAAACCGGCATCTATGCCTATGTGATAAATCATCGTCTTTTTGAAAGAACTATTCAGAAGGCGGTATCGGGTGGCAAGGTCATTTGGGTTCATGTGTCTTCTTTTTGATGAAATATTGAATGCTTTCTTTAAAAGTAACCGATCGGCTGCCCCACATGGCTGCTACGTAGAGTGCTGCAGCAAGCACTATCTTGCTTGCCAGGCGGAGATAAATATTCTCGATGGAGCGGGTGGTGTAATAGGTGATTACCATAACCGTAGCCGCAATGATAGCGTAAGGAAGTATGTCCATCAGGGCATGGCGAAGCTTCAATCCTATTTCCAAGTGTACGAAGTAGTGCCATGTCAGTAGCCACAATATGTTGATAGATACATAGACGGTAAGCATGGTAAAGATCCCGTAAGAGTGGGCTAATAGAACGCTTGACAGTAAGATGATGCCGAGCGCTATGGTGTTCCACATGTAGATGCGGGATTTTCCTTTACTGATAATCAGTTGTTGATAGAGGTATGCGATGGGAGCAAAGGCTCCGCTGATACACAGTATTTGCATGATTAATATGCTGGAATACCACTTGTCGGTGATGGTGATGATAATCAGCTCTTCCGATACGATTCCCAATCCCAACATGGCGGGAAACGAGACAAAAGCGGTGAAACGCAGCATTTTGCGGAATACCCGTTTTTGCCGTTCAAGGTCGTCGGACACTTTGGTGAGTACCGGTTGCGCTACTCCGTTTATCATGCCGGAGATGAAGAGTTGTCCCATGCCGCACCATTTGTTGGCCTGGTTGTAATATCCTACTTCTTTTTCGCTGTAGAATTTACCCAGTATCACGGAAAACAGATTGTTGTTGATGTGATTGAATACATTGGTAACCAGTAGTTTCCCACTGAATCCGAACATTTCCTTAATCGGGGTGAAGTTGAATTGCAAGCTCGGTCGCCAACGGGTGAAATGCCAGTAACAGGCTGTGTTGATGGTTACGTAAACGATGCTTTGCGTAGCAATACCCCAATAAGAGAAACCAAAGTAGGCGAGAGTGACTCCGGTGATTCCGGACACGGTGAGTCCGATAACCGAAGATAATGCCCGCTGTTTGACCATCAGGTTACGCAGGAGATAGGCGCTGTGGGATATTCCCAGACTGGCAATGAAGAAGCCGATAAAAGAATAACGTGCCAATGGTGTCAGTTCGGGAGTATCGTAAAAGTCAGCGATAAGCGGTGCACAGAGGAATAACAGCAGGTACAGCGACAGACTGATGGCCGCGTTGAACCAGAATACGGCATTGTAATCATTGTGCGTCACTTCTTTCTTATTAACAAGGGCAGCTGTGAAACCACTTTCCTGTATCGAACTGGCAATGAGGGAGAAGATGGCCAACATTCCCACCATTCCATAATCTGACGGAGTGAGCAACCGCGCGAGGAATATTCCGAAAAGCAGATTTAGCAATTGCTGTATGCCGTTGCTGAATCCTCCCCAAAATAGTCCTTTGGCTGTCTTTTCTTTTAGTGACTGATTCTCGCTCATATTATTTGCAAAGAATACATGAAAAGGCTATGCGTGATGATAGCTTTTCATGTATTCCCTATTCTAGTTTTATTATTTTACTTCGCTACCCGGCTTCACTTCACGTCCCGGCATGATAACTGCCAGACTGCCGTCATTGTTTTCGGCACTTAGAATCATGCCTTCGCTGACGATACCTTTCAGTTTGCGCGGAGCAAGGTTGGCGATGAAGCAAACCTGTTTGCCTACCAGTTCTTCCGGTTGATAATGTTTGGCAATACCCGATACGATGGTACGTGTTTCCAGTCCGTCGTCGATTTTGAATTGGAGCAATTTATCCGCTTTCGGCACTTTCTGACATTCAAGAATGGTACCTACGCGGATATCCAGTTTCTCAAAATCCTCGAAGGCAACGTTTGCCCGGATAGGATTGGCTTTGTAGTTGGCTTCCTCGTTTGCTTTCTTTGTATCGAGCAATTTTTGTACCTGTGCTTCGATAGTAGCGTCTTCAATCTTCTCGAACAATAATTCCGGTTTGTTCAACTGGTGGCCTACGGGAAGAAGGTCGTCACGTCCCAGTTCAGACCATTCGAAAGTATCCATGTTCAGCATTTTGCGGAGTTTTTCCGAGCTGAACGGCAGGAACGGGTCGAAGGCGATGGCAAGGTTGGCAACCAGTTGCAGGGAAATGTTGAGGATGGTTCCTACACGTTCCATATCTGTCTTAGCCAGTTTCCACGGTTCGGTGTCGGCCAGGTATTTGTTTCCGATACGTGCCAGGTTCATGGCCTCTTTCTGTGCATCGCGGAATTTGAATACGTCGAGCAGTTTTTCTACTTCTGCTTTCACGTCTGCGAATTCTTTCAGCGTTTCCTTGTCGTAGTCGGTTAAGCTGCCCTGTGCGGGTACGCGACCGTCGAAGTATTTTTGAGTCAGCACCATTGCACGGTTTACGAAGTTGCCGTATACGGCTACCAGTTCATTGTTATTGCGTGCCTGGAAGTCTTTCCAAGTGAAGTCGTTGTCTTTCGTTTCCGGTGCGTTGGCGGTCAGTACGTAGCGGAGTACGTCTTGCTTTCCGGGGAAATCAGCCAGATATTCGTGCAACCATACGGCCCAGTTGCGGGAAGTAGAGATCTTGTCTCCTTCGAGGTTGAGGAATTCGTTGCTCGGCACGTTGTCCGGCAGGATATAGCTGCCTTCTGCTTTCAGCATGGCGGGGAATACGATGCAATGGAATACGATATTATCTTTTCCGATGAAGTGAATCAGACGCGTTTCAGGGTCTTTCCACCATGTTTCCCAGCTGTCGGGAAGAAGTTCTTTGGTGTTGGAGATGTATCCGATCGGAGCGTCAAACCATACATAGAGCACTTTTCCTTCTGCTCCTTCTACGGGAACAGGGATACCCCAATCAAGGTCACGGCTCACGGCACGTGGTTGCAGACCCATGTCGAGCCAGCTTTTGCATTGACCGTATACGTTCGGACGCCATTCTTTGTGATCTTCCAGAATCCATTTGCGCAGCCATGCTTCGTGTTTGTCGAGAGGAAGATACCAGTGTTTGGTTTCTTTCATCACCGGTTTGCTACCGCTGATGGCGCTTTTCGGGTTGATAAGATCTGTAGGAGAAAGTGAGGTTCCGCACTTTTCGCATTGGTCGCCGTAAGCGCCTTCCGAATGGCAGTGAGGACATTCTCCGGTGATATAACGGTCGGCAAGGAATGTTTTTGCTTCCTCGTCGTAATATTGTTCGGATGTTTTTTCGATGAATTCTCCTTTATTGTATAATGTTTTGAAGAAATCCGAAGCCAGTTGGTGATGCGTCGGTGAAGTGGTGCGACTATACACGTCGAATGAGATACCGAATTCTGCGAATGATTTTTTAATCAGCGAATGGTAACGGTCTACTACATCCTGTGGAGTAATTCCTTCTTTCTTGGCACGGATGGTGATAGGTACTCCGTGTTCGTCTGAACCTCCGATGAATAATACATCTTCTTTTTTCAGACGCAGATAGCGCACATAGATATCTGCCGGCACGTATACACCCGCCAGGTGACCGATATGGACAGGACCGTTCGCATACGGCAGTGCCGATGTGACGGTGGTTCTTTTGAATTTCTTTTCCATTATATAGTGTGATTTTTGTTGTTTTCAGCTTTGCAATGTGCAAAGATAGTGACTTTTCACCACAGATTACACGGATTAACACAGATTTTTCATTCTCATAGCCGTGGTTGTCTCATAAGAATGATGTAAACTTGATAGCTATTCTAACATAAACCTATTTGCTGATATGTTGGATTTATTCTCACATGTTCTGTTTTTAAGATTAAAATAAAATATTAGTATCTAAATTTCGTTCTAATAAAATAAATGCTGTATAAGATATTGCAAGAATATGCAGAGATAACTAGGTGGCTTTGAATATAAATAAGCAAATATGTATAATTATTGGCAGAATTGAATACCGTTCCTTTTAAAGGAAGCTTCTGTTGCTTTTAAAGGAACGATTCATTGGTTAGAGAGAAACATGTCTTTGCTTTTAAACAAAGAGGTAAAAGAGTCTTTTGGGTACAGATTTTCTTCTGGTTGCTCCTGAAATAGTGAGATGCTAATGGTGTTAATTTGAAATGTGGAATTGAGATAATCGATTCCTTTTTATATATAATCTCTTTGAACTATTAATTTAATTCGTTTTAATCTCTATTTCGTGTGAATTTGAAATTTACAAATGGTCTCTCTTTCCCTTTTTTGATACACATTGATCTTTGTGGCGTATATTCCAAATTCTCCATCAGTTTTATATCCGTTTTTTCTGCATAAAAAAAAAATCATCCCTGATGATCAGAATTTCATGAAGAGATGACAGCTTCACTTTTCAAAAAGTTAGTATAATCTATTTGTAATCTTAATCTTTTTCTTTTTTACAGTCTGTTTTTATATACAATTCTTCCCTTTTTCTTTCTTTTTTCTCATAAGAAAGAATATATTTGTATTTAAGTTAAACGAAAACCAAAGCATGATATGATAACAACCCAGTTGCTTCGTCCTGAAAGCATTGTTGTAGTAGGGGCATCGAATAATGTACATAAGCCGGGTGGCGCAATATTAAAGAATTTGATAAACGGAGGTTATCAGGGAGAACTTCGGGCGGTGAATCCGAAGGAGAAGGAGGTGCAGGGAGTTCCCGCTTTTGCGGATGTGAATGATCTGCCGGATACAGATCTAGCGGTGTTGGCTGTGCCTGCCTCGATGTGTCCTGATATAGTAGAAACATTGGCTAGTAAGAAACAGACCAGAGCATTTATCATACTTTCGGCAGGTTTTGGTGAAGAGACTCACGAAGGGGCATTGTTGGAAGAACGCATTCTGGAAACAGTCAATAAATACGGGGCCTCATTGATTGGACCTAATTGTATCGGATTGATGAATACATGGCATCATAGCGTGTTTAGCCAGCCAATTCCTAATTTGAATCCGAAAGGGGTGGATTTGATTTCCAGTTCCGGTGCTACGGCGGTATTTATTCTGGAAAGTGCTGTGACAAAAGGTTTGCAATTTAATTCTGTCTGGTCGGTGGGAAATGCCAAGCAGATCGGGGTAGAAGATGTATTGCAATTTATGGATGAAAACTTTGATCCTGAAAAAGATTCCCGTCTGAAACTACTTTATATTGAAAGTATTCAGAATCCGGACCGGTTGTTATTCCATGCCTCCTCTTTGATTCGAAAAGGATGCAAGATTGCAGCAATCAAAGCTGGCAGTTCGGAGAGCGGAAGCCGGGCGGCATCTTCCCATACAGGCGCAATTGCCAGCTCCGATTCGGCGGTGGAGGCCTTGTTCCGTAAAGCGGGGATCGTACGCTGTTTCTCCCGCGAGGAATTGACTACCGTAGGTTGCGTGTTTACTTTGCCCGAATTGAAAGGAAAGAATTTTGCCATTATCACCCATGCCGGAGGGCCGGGAGTGATGCTGACAGATGCGTTGAGTAAAGGCGGGCTGAATGTTCCTAAACTGGAAGGAGAAATAGCCGAAGAACTAAAAGCTCAACTGTTCCCCGGTGCTGCCGTCGGGAATCCTATTGATATTCTGGCTACCGGAACACCGGAGCATCTGCGTCTTTGCATTGACTACTGCGAGGAGAAACTCGACAATATAGACGCCATGATGGCCATCTTCGGAACTCCGGGACTGGTTACCATGTTTGAAATGTATGATGTGCTTCATGAGAAGATGCAGACTTGCAGGAAACCAATTTTTCCCATCCTTCCTTCTATTAATACAGCCGGGGCAGAGGTTGCCGCCTTCCTGGCAAAAGGACACGTGAATTTTGCAGATGAGGTGACCTTGGGCACTGCTCTTTCCCGTATTGTCAATGTTCCTAAACCGGCAGTTCCTGAAATTGAACTGTTCGGAGTAGATGTACCGAGGATTCGTCGCATTATCGATTCTATCCCGGAGAATGGTTATATTGCTCCCAATTACGTACAAGCATTACTGCATGCTGCCGGTATCCCGCTGGTAGATGAGTTTGTTTCCGATAATAAAGAGGAGATAGTAGCCTTTGCCCGTCGGTGCGGATTCCCGGTAGTTGCCAAAGTCGTTGGTCCTGTGCATAAATCGGATGTCGGTGGTGTAGTTCTGAACATCAAAAGCGAGCAACATCTGGCACTGGAATTCGAACGTATGATGCAGATTCCTGATGCAAAGGCAATTATGGTACAGCCGATGCTGAAAGGTACGGAACTGTTTATCGGTGCAAAGTATGAAGAGAAGTTCGGTCATGTGGTACTTTGCGGTTTGGGAGGTATTTTTGTGGAGGTGCTGAAGGATGTGTCTTCCGGTCTGGCTCCGCTTTCCTACGAAGAAGCCTACTCAATGATTCATTCGCTGCGTGCCTATAAAATCATTCAGGGAACACGGGGACAAAAAAGAGTCAACGAAGATAAGTTTGCTGAAATTATTGTTCGTTTGTCCACTTTGTTACGCTTCGCTACAGAAATCAAAGAAATGGATATAAATCCGCTTTTAGCTACGCAAAAGGCAGTTATAGCAGTTGACGCGCGTATCAGGATAGAAAAATAGGACTATTCTTTCATTCATTGAGACATATTTACTATCTTTCCGCTGTGATTTTGCCTACATTTGGTAACTCAAACGGAAAGATAGAAAACACGTATGTTTATGAAGAAAGTTCTAATACTTTTGATCTGTTTAATAGGCTATCAGATAGGCTGCCATGCACAAATGGCGGACGAACATTACTATTTTAAAAATCTTAGTGTACAAAACGGATTATCCCAGAATACGGTCAATGCAATTTTGCAGGACAGACAAGGTTTTATGTGGTTCGGTACAAAAGATGGCTTGAATAGATATGACGGTTTGTCATTCCGTAGATTCAAACATGATGACCGTACGCGGCGGAGCATCGGTAATAATTTTATCACAGCACTTTATGAAGATGCGAAAGGAGATATCTGGGTAGGTACCGATGTAGGACTTTATATCTATCATCCTGAAAAAGATTCTTTCCGGCACTTTGCCGAATTGAGTGAGGAAAACACTAAAATAGAACATACTGTAACTGCAATTTCCGGAGACAACAAAGGATGTGTCTGGGTGGCGGTAGAATCACAGGGGTTATTTTGTTATGACCTGGAGGAAGGAAAACTCCGGAACTATACATTAAAGAATTTTTCTTTTCTTACCACCAATATCCAGTCTTTTGTCTTCGATAATAGCGGAACTCTCTGGATCGGTTGCTATGGTGACGGGCTTTTTTATTCGAAAGACCGTTTAAAAACTCTTCAGCCTTATGTTTCGCCCGTAGATAATCGGGAAATCTATGCCAATGATGTCGTGACATCTCTGGTGAGAGGAGCATATAATTGTCTATATGTAGGCTCTTTAAAAGGAGGAGTGAAAGAGTTGAACCTGACTTCCAACAAACTGCATGACTTGCTTTCGGAGGATGAAAGTGGAGAGTCTGTTTTTTGTCGTGAACTGCTGGTTGCTTCTGACAATGAATTGTGGATTGGTGCAGAATCGGGACTTTATATTTATAATCTCCGGACGGCCAAACATGTTCATTTGCGCAGCTCGATTAACGATCCTTATTCTTTGTCCGATAATGCTATCTATTCATTGTGCAAGGATCGTGAGGGCGGCATTTGGATCGGTTCTTATTTTGGCGGTGTGAACTACTATCCGCGTTTTTATACGTATTTCGAAAAATATTATCCGAAAGGAACAGATAATGGTTTGCATGGAAAACGGGTACGTGAGTTCTGCCTGGATAATCAGGGTATTCTGTGGATTGGTACGGAAGACGGTGGTTTGAACCGTTTCAATCCGAGGACCAAGACTTTCTCCTTCTTTACACCTAGCAGTGCTTTTACAAATGTGCATGGGTTGTGTTTGATTGATAATTATCTTTGGGTAGGAACCTTCTCAAAAGGAGTGAAAGTGGTGGATACGCATACAGGGGCTATTGTGAAAACCTATCAGAAAACAGATTCTCCCCGTTCATTGATAGACAATAGTGTGTTCTCTATTTGCCGTACAACGACAGGTGATATTTACCTGGGAACTTTATTCGGCTTGCTCCGATATAATAAACAGTCTGATGATTTCGACCGGATACCGGAACTGAACGGCAGGTTTGTATATGATATAAAGGAAGATTCCGGCGGTAATCTATGGCTGGCAACTTATGCAAATGGAGCTTATTGCTACAATGTGAGCGAAAAGAAATGGAAGAACTATTTGCACGATGAAAATAATCCGAAGAGCCTTCCGTATGACAAAGTATTGAGCATCTTTGAAGACTCTCACCGGCAAATCTGGCTGACTACCCAAGGAGGAGGGTTCTGTCGTTTTCAGCCGGAAACAGAAACATTCGTCAATTATAATTTGTCTGCCGGATTGCCGAACGATGTTGTATACCAGATTGTGGAGGACAAAGATGGATTTTTGTGGTTGACAACTAACAACGGTCTGGTTTGCTTCCGACCTACCACTGGAGTGATGAAAGTATATACCACCTCCAATGGTTTGTTGGGCGATCAGTTTAATTATCGTTCAAGCTTTGAGACCGAGGATGGTACGATCTATTTGGGTAGCATTGATGGTTTTATCGCTTTTAATCCTAAGAATTTCTCGGAGAATAAGTTCATTCCGTCTGTTGCCATTACTGATTTCTTCCTGTTTGGTAAGGAGGTATATGCCGGCGAACCGGGATCTCCGTTGGAGCAGAGTATAACTTTCTCCGACCAGCTTGTGCTTCAATCCAATCAGAACTCTTTTTCTTTCCGTGTAGCAGCATTGGATTTCCAGGCTCCGAAAACGAGCCGGATTATGTATAAACTGGAGGGCTTTGATACGGATTGGCTGACGGTTGGCGAAAGCCCTATCGTTACTTATTCCAATCTTCGTTATGGTGATTATACTTTCCGGGTGAAGATTGCTAACAGTGATGGTATATGGAGTGACAACGAAGTGTCATTAGGGGTACATATTCTTCCTCCTTTCTATCTCTCTATATGGGCGTATTGTGTGTATGCTTTGCTGATTATCGGCTGTTCCCTGTATACGGTTATGTACTTCAAGAGACGTAGTAACAGCAAGCACCGCAGGCAGATGGAGAAATTCGAGCAGGAGAAAGAGCGTGAAGTCTACCATGCAAAGATTGATTTCTTTACGAATGTGGCCCATGAGATACGTACACCGTTGACGCTGATTAAAGGTCCATTGGAAAACATTATATTGAAGAAACAGGTCGATGCGGAAACGCGGGAAGACTTGAATGTAATGAAGCAGAATACAGAACGGCTGTTGAACTTGACTAATCAGTTGCTTGACTTCCGTAAAACGGAAAGTCAGGGATTCCGTTTGAATTTTGCGAAATGCAATGTAACGGAGGTATTGAAAGAGACTCATGTGCGTTTTACTTCTCTTGCCAAACAGAAAGGCCTGGAGTTCACCTTGCAAGTGCCTGAAAAGGACTTCTATGCACATGTGAACCGGGAAGCGTTTACGAAGATTATCAGTAATCTGTTGAATAATGGGGTGAAGTATGCTGAAAGCTATGTACACATATCTTTGGAAGTGCCGGAAACGGATGATAACAATTCATTCTGTATTCGTACGGAAAATGATGGAGTGATTATTCCCAATGAGATGAAGGAGGAAATATTCAAGCCTTTCGTTCGTTTCAATGAAAAAGAAGACGGAAAGGTGACTACCGGAACTGGAATCGGCCTGGCTCTTTCCCGTTCATTGGCCGAGTTGCATCAAGGGACACTGGCTATGGGAGAAGGAGAGAAAAACAATACTTTCTGTCTGACCTTACCGATTGTTCAGGATATGACAATTACCTTGACTCCGGAACCGGAAGGTGAAGTAGACAAGATGAGTGAGATTCCTGCCGGGGAGCCGGAAAAGAAAGATAACCGACCTACAGTGCTGGTTGTGGAAGACAATCCGGATATGCTTGCCTTTGTAGTGCGCCAGCTGTCGAAAGAATATACAGTATTGACTGCTACCAATGGTGCGGAAGCGTTGCAAGTGTTGGACGGCAATTATGTGAACTTGGTGGTTAGTGATGTTGTGATGCCTGTGATGGATGGTTTTGAATTGTGTAAGACGATTAAGTCGGATTTGAATTATAGCCATATCCCCGTCATCCTGTTGACTGCGAAGACAAATATCCAGTCTAAGATAGAAGGAATGGAGTTGGGGGCCGATGCTTATCTGGAGAAGCCTTTCTCTGTGGAATACTTGCAGGCTTGTGCTTCCAGCCTTATCCAGAACAGGGAGAAATTGCGTAAGGCTTTTGCACAGTCTCCTTTTGTGGCAGCCAATACGATGGCGTTGACGAAGGCCGATGAAGATTTTATAAAGAAGCTGAACGAGGTGATTCAAATGAATTATAGTAATCCGGAATTTAGTATGGATGATATGGCGGATAGCTTGAATATGAGCCGTTCCAATTTCTATCGGAAGATAAAAGGAGTGCTGGATTTGAGCCCGAATGAATATCTTCGTCTGGAACGTTTGAAAAGAGCTGCCCAATTATTGAAAGAGGGAAAAAACCGGGTGAATGAGATTTGCTACATGGTAGGATTCAATTCTCCGTCTTATTTTGCCAAGTGTTTCCAAAAACAATTTGGAGTGCTACCAAAAGATTTTGTAAGTTAATATTGATTTAGAGCTATAAAGATAAGGTAAAAAGGAACTTTTAAAAGAATGATTTGATGAAAAAGTATGTAAATTTGTTCGTTTTCATTTTCATGGTGGGTACTTGTTTTTCGCAGAACAAAGCACAGACGAAATCTGCAGTGAGCTATAAGAATCCGGTTGTAGATATTGCTATGCCTGATCCTACAGTGATTAAGGCTGCGGATGGTTATTTTTATGTGTATGCTACCGAATCTACCAGAAACGTTCCGATCATGAAGTCGAAAGACCTGGTGCAATGGACTTTTTGTAACACGGCATTCACAAATAAAACTCGTCCCAAATTTGAACCTAAAGCTGGGATTTGGGCACCGGACATCAATTATATCAACAATAAATATGTACTTTATTATGCGATGTCGGTGTGGGGAGGAGAACAGACGTGTGGAATTGGAGTAGCTACGGCCGACTCTCCACAGGGACCTTTTACGGATCATGGTAAGATGTTCCGTAGTAATGAGATCGGTGTGCAGAATTCGATCGATCCCAGCTTCCTGCAATATGAAGGGAGAAACTATCTGGTATGGGGAAGCTTCCGGGGAATATATGTTATTGAGCTGACTGAAGATGGTCTGTCGTTGAAGCCGGGAGCGGAAAAAAAGAGAATAGCAGGAACTGCTTTTGAAGCTGCCTATATTCATAAGCACGGCGATTATTATTATATGTTTGCCTCTATCGGAAGTTGTTGCGAGGGGATTAGGAGTACTTATAAAGTTGTAGTGGGCCGCTCTAAAAAAGTCTGGGGACCATATAAAGATAAGTCGGGCAAACCGATGTTGAAGAATGGTTATTCTTTGGTGATAGGTGCGAATAATCATTTTGTAGGCAATGGACATGGCTCACAGATTATCCGGGATGATGCGGGGCAAGACTGGCTTTTGTATCATGGCTTTTCAAGATCGGCTCCGGAGAATGGACGTATCCTGTTGCTGGACCAGATCAAGTGGGATAAAGAAGGATGGCCTTATGTGGAAGGTGAAGCTCCTTCTTACGAAACACAAAAAGCACCTGTATTTAATAACTGATTTTCAGATAAACTAATTATAATCTTAAATACCACAAGCATGAAACATACCCCTATTAGCAGGCGGGATTTTCTAAAGAATTTAGGCATGGCTGGGGCTGGCACTCTTCTTGCAGCGAGCCCTTGGCTTTCTGCTTTTTCGGAGGTGACGAACACCTCAAACGAAAAGTGTCGTCTGGCAATTATCGGTCCTGGTTCCCGAGGACGTTTTTTAATGGGATTTTTGGCTAAGAATCCCAAAGTCGAGATCGTAGCATTGTGTGACATTTATAAACCATCTATCGAAAAAGCGTTGGAGCTTGTCCCTAATGCCAAAGTATATGGTGACTACCGGGAAGTGCTGGAAGATAAGTCGATAGATGCCATACTCGTAGCTACTCCTCTTAGCTCGCATTGTAAAATCGTATTGGATGCTTTCGACGCAGGAAAGCATGTGTTCTGTGAGAAGTCGATAGGCTTTACGATGGAAGAGTGTTACCGTATGTATCAGAAGCACCGTAGCACAGGGAAGATTTTCTTCACAGGGCAACAACGTTTGTTCGATCCTCGTTACATCAAAGCGATGGAGATGATTCATGCGGGTACCTTTGGTGAAATAAATGCAATCCGTACTTTCTGGAACAGGAATGGCGATTGGAGACGCTCGGTGCCTTCACCTAATCTGGAACGTCTGATAAACTGGCGTCTTTATAAGGAATTTTCGAAAGGACTGATGACGGAACTTGCTTGCCACCAGCTTCAGATTGGAAGTTGGGCTTTGCGTAAGATTCCCGAGAAGGTAATGGGGCATGGTGCCATTACTTATTGGAAGGATGGTAGAGATGTGTATGACAATGTGAGTTGTGTATATGTCTTTGATGATGGGGTGAAGATGACATTTGACTCCGTTATTTCCAATAAGTTCTATGGACTGGAAGAACAGATCATGGGTAACCTCGGCACGGTAGAACCGGAAAAAGGAAAATATTATTTTGAGAATGTGGCTCCTGCACCGGCTTTCTTGCAGATGGTGAATGATTGGGAAAACAAAGTTTTCGATTCTCTTCCTTTTGCAGGAACGAGCTGGGCTCCGGAAACAGCAAACGAGAATAAAGGAGAATTTATTATTGGAGAACGTCCCAAGAGTGACGGTACGTCCTTATTGCTGGAAGCGTTCGTTGAAGCCGTCATAACACAGAAACAACCGGAAAAAATAGCGGAAGAAGGATACTATGCAAGTATGCTTTGTTTGCTGGGACATCAGGCATTGGAGGAAGAGCGGACGCTCTATTTCCCCGATGAATATAAAATAGATTATCTGAACCATCAATCTGTAAAAACACCCGAAGCAGTATGAAAGACACGATTGTAACCGCACGACGAAAGAAAATAGAGTTAATCACTTTACTTATTTGTTTCGTAGTATCCAATTTGATACACCTCTATGCAATTATTGCTTATCATGCGCCATTTACGGAGATGATAACCTCTATTTTCTATATCATCATATTTGCTTTTGTGCTTTATGCTTTTTGGGGGATTTTGCGTCTCTTGTTTTATGGGCTACGGGCACTGTTTACTCGTTCACGAACTTAATCAATATCAATGAAAATAAATAACTTATGGTAACACGAAGAGATTTTCTGAAAACGATGTCAATGGCTTCTGCCGGATTGGCGTTGGGAGCAGGTGACTTGCTGCATGCTCAAACGATTTCACCCAAGAAAGGAAGGGGTGACAAGGTAAAGATAGCTTATATCGGTATTGGTAACCGCGGGGAGCAGATTATTGAAGATTTTGCGCGGACAGGTATGGTAGAAGTGGTAGCGTTATGTGATGTGGACATGGGTGCCAAACATACGCAAAAGATAATGGCTAAATATCCGAAAGCAAAACAGTTCAGGGATTTCCGCCAGATGTTTGATAAAGCAGGTAATGAGTTTGATGCTGTAGCGATTGCTACTCCCGACCATTCACATTTCCCGATCAGCATGCTGGCATTGGCATCCGGAAAACACGTATATGTAGAAAAACCACTGGCGCGTACTTTCTACGAAGCCGAGTTGTTGATGCAGGCTGCGCTTAAACGTCCTAACTTAGTTACCCAGGTCGGAAATCAGGGACATTCTGAAGCAAACTATTTCCAGTTTAAAGCTTGGATGGATGCGGGAATTATCAAAGATGTTACCGCTATCACTGCCCATATGAATAACCCGCGGCGTTGGCATAAATGGGATACTAATATCTATAAACTTCCTTCGGGACAGCAACTGCCGAAAGATATGGACTGGGACACTTGGCTCGGAGTTACCCCTTATCACGAGTATAATAAAGATTATCATTTAGGACAATGGCGTTGCTGGTATGATTTTGGTATGGGTGCATTGGGCGACTGGGGGGCACATATCCTCGATACGGCTCACGAATTTCTGGAACTGGGATTGCCTTATGAAGTCACCATGCAATACGCAAATGGTCATAATGATTATTTCTTCCCTTATTCTTCCACGATTCTCTTCCGTTTCCCGCAACGTAAAGGAATGCCACCGGTAGACATTACCTGGTATGACGGTCTGGATAATCTTCCTCCTATTCCTGCCGGTTATGGAGTTTCGGGATTGGATCCGAACATTCCTTCGACGAATCAGGGAGATACTCCTGCGGCTAAATTGAATCCGGGAAAGATTATCTATACGAAAGACTTAATCTTTAAAGGGGGGAGTCATGGAAGTACTTTGTCTATTATTCCGGAAGAGAAAGCGAAAGAGATGGCTGGCAAATTACCGAAGGTTCCTAAAAGTCCTTCCAATCACTTCGAGAACTTTTTATTGGCATGTAACGGCATTGAAAAGACGCGCTCACCGTTCGAAATCAACGGTGTTTTGAGTCAGGTGTTCTCACTGGGTGTAATGGCTCAACGTCTTAATACACAACTGTTCTTTGACAGCCGCACGAAGCAGATTACAAATAATGAATTTGCTAATGCCATGTTGGCGGGACTTCCGCCGCGTAAGGGTTGGGATGAATTTTATAAATTATAAATAAAAACAGCTTTTTCCATTCCTTTCTCCAGGAGAAGGGGATGGAGAAGGACCAATAAATAATCATGAAAAATATTGTATTAACTTTACTTTTATTTTGTGCCGCTTCGTTGGGTGCACAAAACTGGGAACCTCTTTTCAACGGGAAAAACCTGAAAGGATGGAAGAAATTGAATGGCAAAGCCGAGTATAAAATTGTAGATGATGCCATTGTCGGTGTATCTAAGATGGGAACTCCCAACACTTTCTTGGCAACTACAAAGAATTATGGTGACTTTATTCTTGAATTTGACTTCAAGATAGATGATGGTTTAAATTCCGGTGTACAGCTTCGCAGTGAAAGTAAGAAAGACTATAAGAAAGGTCGCGTACACGGTTATCAGTTTGAGATTGATCCTTCTAAGCGTGCTTGGTCGGGTGGCATTTATGATGAGGCACGTAGAAACTGGCTTTATCCTTTGACGCTGAATCCGTCGGCAAAAACTGCTTTTAAGAATAACGCATGGAATAAAGCCCGTATTGAAGCTGTTGGTAATTCGATCCGTACCTGGATAAACGGAGTACCTTGTGCTAATATCTGGGATGACATGACTCCTGTAGGTTTCATCGCTTTGCAAGTACATGCTATTGGAAATGCAGCAGATGAAGGAAAAACAGTTAGCTGGAAGAATATCCGCATTTGTACGACGGATGTAGAGCGCTATCAGACATCGGAAGCGCAAGCTGCACCGGAAGTGAATCTGATTGCCAACACGATTTCTCCTAGCGAAGCAAAAGAAGGCTGGGCTCTATTATGGGATGGCAAGACTACTGACGGATGGAGAGGTGCTAAACTTTCTACTTTCCCTGCAAAAGGCTGGAAGATAGAAAATGGTATTCTGAAAGTAATGAAGAGTGGTGGAGCTGAATCTGCTAATGGTGGTGATATTGTGACTACCCGTAAATACAAGAATTTTATTCTGAAAGTAGATTTCAAGATTACTGAAGGTGCAAATAGCGGAGTTAAATATTTCGTAAATCCGGGGCTGAATAAGGGTGAAGGTTCTGCTATCGGCTGCGAATTCCAGATTCTTGATGATGACAAGCATCCTGATGCAAAACTGGGTGTGAAAGGCAACAGAAAGTTGGGGTCTTTGTATGACTTGATTCCGGCTCCAAAAGATAAACCTTTCAATAAGAAAGAATTCAATACTGCTACTATCATTGTAAAAGGTAATCACGTAGAACATTGGTTGAACGGAGTTAAGCTGATTGAATATGATCGTAACAATGATATGTGGAATGCATTGGTAGCATACAGTAAATATAAAAACTGGCCTAATTTCGGAAATTCGGAGGAGGGTAATATACTTCTTCAAGACCATGGAGATGAAGTATGGTTTAAGAATGTAAAGATTAAAGAACTGAAATAGTTCCGTTTTCTAGTTATTAGGAGATACGTTAAAACTCTTTTATGATTTTTCAGGCACGGATTACACGGGTTTCAGGTTACGCTAATGAAATAAAAAACGTGTAATCTGTGTAATCCGTGCCTAATTTGTATTTTATACGATGCAGACCACTATTCAACATCTATACAAACCGTCAAATGATGATAATTCCTTGTTTTATGCCTGGTTTCTTGCCATGCATACGCGGGTGGATATTATCCTATGCAGCCGGAAGTCGGAAGGAGAATTACTGCTTGTGGTCAATCGTATTTATGATGCATTGTGCCGGTTGGAAAAGATGGCAAACTTTTATAATCCGGCCAGTGAATTGTCTGTTGTTAACCGGACAGCCTTTGTCTCTCCGGTCGTTCTTAGCGAAGAACTTTATTCAATGATCGATTTATGTTTGGAATATAACAGCAAGACTTTGGGATGCTTTGATGTCACAGTTCATTCGGAAAATTATAACCAGAACACAATACATTCAGTACATTTATCAGCCGGAGATCATAGTATCTGTTTTTCACAGCCGGGAGTAACTATCAATTTGTCCGGCTTTCTCAAGGGATATGCTTTGGAAACAATCAGAGGTATATTGAATGAGGCTCTGATAGAGAATGCATTGATAAATATGGGAAACAGTTCCATTCTTGCTTTGGGTAATCATCCGGTAGGTTCGGGATGGAAAATTAATGATATACTTCTTCACAACGAATGCCTTACAACCTCCGGCAATGACTCTCCCAATCGTCGGCACATCGTTTCTCCCCGAAATGGGAAATTGGTGGAAGGCGTTAAACAAATTGCTGTAGTAACGACTGACGGATCAATAGGGGAAATCTTGTCTACCGGCTTATTTGCCGCTGATAGCGAACAGCGTGAAGCCTTGTTGGGTATATATCGACAATATCGCGTGTATATATAAGCTGTGCTGGTAAGTTTTTTTGTAGAGCATGCGCTATTCTTTAATTCTATTTTGGAAGGTTAATATTCTTTTCATAAGTATTCGTGTAGATTTTTCAAGTGTTTATGCTTCTTTTTTCGAGTTTGAATACTCCATACGCGGGTGTTAATATTTGAGAACTCAACTGTTAATATTGGATAGATGGGGTAGTAATGTTTGTGAAGAACAGATGCAATAAAGAAATGAAGACATCTTCTTGGTTTAACTCTCTTAAGTTATTCGTATAGTTTGGTAGGCTAATATGGTGGGACAAGATGCATAGATTATGAAAATTACTTTTATTACGGCTATATATAGTAGGGGGAATTGACTGAGAAGTGATTTTGATATTTATCCTTATTGTGCAAATTGGAACATTTTACGAAGTTTGAATTTTTGAATGTTGATTTGAACAAATATTTCTTTTTTTTGAGACTATTTTTATACTAGTGATTGCTAGTAGGTAAGTATATTTGCAGTGTGAGGGTTGAGAGAAAAAAGTGCGTGGAGAATGATTGAGGAATGGTTGATACTGTGCAAATGGAGAATAAAAATTGCATAAATAAAGAGCGATAAACACTCTAACTCAAATAGTAAACGGAATACGAAGCGATGAGTTATAATCGCATAGATGTAATATAAAACTTAAAATTAATAGTATGAAGAAGAAAGATTTAGTTTTCCTGAGGGGGGGCTTGATGCTACTATTGATGGCATTGTGTTTTTGTACAGTGCAAGCACAGGTTCTTAAAGTGACAGGGCAGGTGAAGGATCAGGCGGGTGAACCGTTGATTGGAGTAAATGTCATAGAAAAAGGTACGACAAACGGTACTGTGACGGATATCAATGGACAGTACAGTGTTTCTGTGAAAAATGCGAATGCGGTGCTCAGTTTCTCATACATTGGTTACAAGACGCAAGAAATCGCTTTGGCAGGAAAGAAAGTTGTGAATATTACGTTAAAAGATGATTCTGAAGCGCTCGAAGAAGTGGTAGTCATTGGTTATGGTACGGCGCGCAAGAAAGATCTTACGGGGTCCGTCATTCAGGTGCGTCCGGACAATATTGCAATGGATAACCCGAAAACGGTACAGGATATTCTGCGTGGAACAGCAGGTCTTTCCGTAGGGTATGATGCTTCTGCCAAGGGAGGCGGTTCCATGTCTATCCGTGGACAACGCTCGGTATATACGGATGGTGGACACAACGATCCGCTACTTATTCTCGACGGAATGATGTTTTATGGTGAACTCTCCGAGATTAATCCTGACGATATCGAGCAAATTGATATCCTTAAGGATGCCTCCTCTGCAGCCGTATACGGAGCGAAAGCTGCCAATGGTGTCATCATTGTGACAACTAAAAAAGGTAAGCAAGGCAAACCGGTCGTAAACCTGAGTGCTAACGTAGGTTTTGTGCAGCGTGCAGGGTATCGCAAGCGCTGGGAGACACCTGAAGCCTATCTTCAACATTATCAAGACTGGAAAGAGGTTTCTACATATGGTTCCAATCCTGAGACAGGAGAGTGGGAGGCTTACCGCTCTGGCAATTATATAGACCGCCCGGGGTACTACGCTAATCCCGCTCACCTTTCGGGAGTATCTCTTGAACAATGGAGAGGATACTCCGGTAACGATGCCGATGAATCTGACCTAAGTATTTGGGCTCGCCGTCTAGGCTTTAACGCCGGAAGTAACGCTTTGCAGAACCTGTTGGATGGTCGGTGGACGGACTGGGATGACATTACCTTTCGCACAGGTTTACAACAAGATTATAATGCCAGCGTCAGCGGAGCTACAGAGAAGGCGAACTACTACCTTTCTGTAGGCTATCTCAATAATCAAGGTGTGAAGATTGACGATGACTATACATCAATACGTGCCAATATGAAGGTGAACATGAATGTCAATAAGTACCTTGAAGTAGGTGCCAATGTGAACTTCCAGAATCGTTCGGATGGTTCTATCGGTGTGGACGAAGACTATCAAATGCGTAATTGTCCATATGCTGACTACAAGGATGCTGATGGCAACCTCGTGCAATATCCGCTGGATGGTAGCTATAGTCAGCGCGGATACAACTATGAGTTTCAGAAGCAATATCTCGAACTGGAGAAGGGATATACCACTTTCAACACTGTGTTTGATGCGAAGTTGAAGCTGCCTTTCGGTATTACATATACGTTTAACATCGCTCCGCGCTTTCAGTGGTTCTACGACCGTTACTTTATGTCAGCGGATCTTCCCGGATCTGTTGCCACAGATCGAGGTGTGAATCGTGAACAAGCAAAGCGCTTCGACTATTCACTCAACAATACAATTAACTGGGATTATACATTCAGTAAGGTGCATCACGTGACATTAACATTGGTGCAGGAGGCGGAGGAACGCCGTTACTGGTCAGATCGTATCGAGGCGCGTAACATTCTGCCTTCTGATGCACTAGGATTTCATAATACACAGAATGCTTCAAAAGATGCAAGTTCGTTCTCTACCAACGACACTCACTCTACGGCTGATGCCTTGATGGCACGCGTGTTTTATGCATATGACAATCGTTACATGTTGACTGCCTCCGTACGTCGAGACGGTTACTCTGCATTCGGTTCTTCCAATCCGTACGCTACTTTCCCTTCCATAGCTCTCGGTTGGACATTCACTAACGAGAAGTTCTGGAAGTGGGACAATATTATGGACAATGGTAAGTTGCGCCTGTCTTACGGTAAGAATGGTAACCGTTCGTTGAGCGATCCTTATGTTGCCCTTGCCAACTTGTATTCTGGTGCAGGCAAGACGATGGGATATATTCAGGCGGACGGTAAGATGGAAGAGGTGAAATATCTCATGGCGCAGCGTCTGGCCAATCCGAATTTGCAATGGGAAAAAACGGCTTCATGGAATGCAGGTTTGGACTTTAGTTTCTTGCAAGGGCGTATCACTGGTGCACTGGATGTTTACGTTATGCAAACGAAGGATATGATTATGAGTCAGAAGCTGCCTAACTTCACGGGATTTTCTACTATCACCACGAATTTGGGACAGGTAGACAATAATGGCGTTGAACTGACATTGAACACGCAGAATATCAAGACGAGAAATTTTGAGTGGACGTCTACCGTCAACTTCTCATATAACAAGAATAGAATTAAGCATTTGTATAATGATTATAAGAATGTAACGGATGCCGATGGCAACGTTATCGGTCAGAAGGAGGCAGATGACGAGACGAACGGCTGGTTCATCGGACGACCCATCTCCAACATCTGGGACTACAAAGTGACAGGTATTTGGCAGAAAGACCAGTGGGAAGAGGCCGCCAAGTACGGGCAGAAACCGGGCGACCCGATTGTAGCCAATCTCTGTACGGACGACGACATTATCAATGCTGACGGTTCAAGAACACCGGTGTATAACTCGAAAGATAAGACATTTCTCGGACAGACAGTCGCTCCTTATCGTTGGGCATTTCGCAATGAATTCTCTTACAAGGACTTCACGTTGGCATTAAATATGTATTCTTACATGGGACAAAAGAAAACCAGCACTAACTATTTGAATAATGATGATGATGGAGGACGTATGTCCTACGCGCTTGCCAACAAGGAGGCGAAGACGTATTGGACATTAGACAACGCGACTAATCACTATGGCCGCATTGATGCGAAGGGGCCTACAGGAGCGCAGACGCCTCCTATGGTGTATAATGCCGGCTTTATCCGCTTGGATAACCTAACGTTGGGTTATACCCTGCCGAAGGAATTGACCAAAAAGGTGGGTATCGAACGTATCCGCTTATATGGAACGATTAAGAACCTTGCCATGATTACCTTCGACAAGTACTGGGAATACGGTGATATCGAGGCTAATGGATTGGCTGTACGTTCTTATACATTGGGTGTGAACTTTACATTTTAATTCTTAACAATGAAATGACATGAAAAATATAATTAAAAATATAAGTAGGGTATGTTTAATCATGGCCGGAACTGCAGTACTCTTGTCTGGTTGTAGCGAGGATTTCTTGGCAACCGATCCTCTTTCGTTCTATGAACCGGGGGCAACGTTCTCTACGGAATCTGGGTTGAGGGCGGCAATGGGTATCTGCGATCGTCACTTGAAGTTGTATTACGCTTGCGATCACAACGAGATGTTGCCGATGGGAACTGAATTGATGTTTTCTGACCTGTGTGTAGCCGCGAATACGGATAAGGCAAGGATGCTATGCAACATTGCCAACGACTTGACCCCGAACAGTGATCAGAGTACTCAGAATTATCTGGACCGTTCAAACAGTATTTGCTTTTTCTGGGATGAGGGGTGGATAGGTGTCAGACATGCGAATACGATTATCAAATATGCTCCGGGTGTGGAAGGACTGGATCCAACCATCCGGGATGCTTATATCGGACGCGCCTATTTCCACCGTGCTTTTCGCTATATGGCATTGATGATGCAGTTTGGTGAAGTGCCTTTGGTGGCCACACTGATTGACACTCCAAAACAGAATTATTATTCAATAAAGCGTGACGCCCTCCTGACTATGCTGATGAAGGATATGGAATGGGCCGTTGAACATGTCCCCGAGCAGCAAGACATGAACGAGATCGGTATGGTAAACAAAGGTGCCTGCCGCGTGCTGCTGACGAAAATCTATCTTGCTATCGGTGAATATACGAAAGCAAAAGAACAATGTGATATTTTGATCGACCAGAGTCAGTATAAGTTGGTTAAGGGAGAGGAGTTTGGAACGTTCAATGACGGAGGAGAACCTTTGACATGGCCTATTACGCGTAACGTTATTTGGGATATGCACCGTGCGGAGAACAAACTTATCAGTTCAAATACAGAATGGATTATGGGTATGCCTAACAGGGGATCAGATCAAGAGTCATTCGTAAAGATGCTGACAATGCGTATCTTCTATCCTTTCTTTTTTAATAGTGGTCTGACAGATCCCGACGGTAAGCAGGGATTGCAAAACTATAAGCGTAACGACAGTAAGTATGATGCAGAGTATGACTATATGCGTGCCTTGGGCCGCGGTATCTCTACATGGAGAAACAGCTATTGGTATACGCATTCTTTATGGTACGTCAACGGCAAGGAGGATAAGGGAGACCTTCGGCACAGTTCTGAGACAGGAAACTGGATGCGCATGGAGGACCTGAAATATAACAATAGAGAATCACAGTATTATGGACAGAATCTGCGCCTGTACAGCGACAATGGCGATTTGTTGTGCAGTGATACCATCCGCCGCTGGTATGATGTGCCACATTATAAGATGTACCTAGATGACCCTGTGAACGATGCGAATGTTTCCGGTTCTGACGGTAATCGTGGTGCGACCACTGGTGGTAATGCAGACTGGTATTTGTATCGTCTTGCCGAAGTCTATCTCTTGCGCGCGGAAGCGAAATTTTACATTAATCCGAGCGACGCTACCATTGCAGACGATGTAAACGAGATCCGCAAGCGTGCACATTGTGATGAACTGTATAAGGCGGGCAGTGTTACTATCGGTGATATTATGAATGAGCGTGCTCGTGAGTTGTACTTTGAAGAATGGAGAAACTGTGAGTTGACTCGTGTGTCCTTGTGCTTGGCACGTAGCGGACGTCCTGACGAATGGGGTAATATGTATAGCCTTGAAACGTTCGACAAACAGCAGGGTACGGATGAAGAAGGTGGCAGCTACTGGTATCAGCGTGTTAACCATTATAACATCTACAACAAGGGTGTAGTCAATGTGACAGCTTCTAATAATTCACTTAACTATACCATTGATAAGAAGAACATATACTGGCCTATCCCGGAAAAGGCAATTACTGCTAACAGCAAGGGACAACTTCACCAAAACTTCGGCTACGATGGATATGATGCCAATGTGAAGATGTGGGAGACTTGGGAAGAGGCTGTAGCCGATGAGGCGACTAATTAACGGCGTTTATTTTCTCCTCTTTTTATACTTATATGCCACCACAATTCGGATGTTTGGAATTGTGGTGGCTTTGTTGTGTGCATATATTATCCACTATCTCTTCAAAATAGTTTTCGAAGTTTTTTTTGAATATATACTGCTATTTATAGGTCAGATTGTTTCATTTAGTTTGTGTATTTTTCTTTTTCTTTGTCGCATCATTAATTGTCAATCTAACGTTTATATGAAAAATAAGATTTTATTGTTGGGCTTATTTTGTTGTAGCCTGATTTCGGCAGAAGCACAAGTTTTACTCGACAAAGGAACCGGAAAGAATAGTTTTCCTATTGTTTCTTCATCAACGAATGCAGTTGTTTGTTTTGATGGAAAAGATGCGACTGTAGTACGTAAGAGTGCATCTCTTTTGGTAGATGATGTTCGCCGTGTAACAGGTCAAGAGCTGAAGATGGATGAAAGCAAGCCCGGGAAAGTATCCGCGCGTTATGCGATTATTGCCGGAACTATAGGAGAAAGCGGATGGATTGACGTTTTGGCATCCGGAAACAAAATAGATACGGCAGCTATTGCCGGAGGTTGGGAACGCTATATGATAGAGGTAGTCAACAATCCTGTTCCGGGTATAAAGAAGGCAATTGTCGTTGCCGGAAGTGACAGGCGCGGTACTGCCTACGGACTTCTTTCTATTTCAAAGGCAATCGGAGTATCTCCCTGGTATTGGTGGGCGGATGCTCCGGTCAAACAACAGAAACAAGTAAGTGTAAAAGTCGATAAGTTTATCTCCAAAACACCATCAGTCAAGTTCAGAGGTGTCTTTATCAATGATGAAGACTGGGGACTTTACCGTTGGTCAAGGGATAATTACGAAAAAGAACGTGGAAACTTCGGGCCGAGAACGTATGCAAAAGTATGCGAATTATTGCTTCGTCTTCAGGCCAATTATCTTTGTCCGGCTATGCATGATGCATCTATGGCTTTCCACCGTATTCCAGAAAATCGTTTGGTAGCGGATAGTTTTGCTATCGTCATGGGTTCCTCTCATTGCGAACCATTATTGTTTAATACAGCAAGCGAATGGAAACGTGATAAAATGGGCGAATGGGATTATATCAATAATAAGGATGGTGTCGACAAAGTCTTGAAATCGCGCGTAGAAGAATGTGCTCCGTTTGAAAATGTATATACTCTGGCTTTGCGTGGATTGCACGATCGGGCAATGAATGCAAGCAATAATATGTCCGATAGAAAAGATATGCTTCAGGAAGCGTTGATGGCACAAAGGCAAATGCTGGTAGATGCCATCGGTAAGCGTGCGGAAGACATTCCTCAAGCCTTTACTCCATATAAAGAAGTGCTCGATGTATACGATCAGGGGTTGGAACTTCCGGATGATGTGACCATTATCTGGCCGGATGATAATTATGGATATATGAAACGCTTGAGTAGTCCGAAAGAGCAGAAACGTTCCGGACGTTCGGGAGTATATTATCATTCATCTTATCTGGGTAAACCTCATGATCATCTTTGGATGAACACAACTTCCCCTACATTGATGTATGAAGAACTCCGTAAGGCATACGACATGACGGCTGACCGCATTTGGCTACTCAACGCCGGAGATATCAAGTCCTGTGAATTTGCTGTAGATTATTTTCTGACAATGGCTTTCGATATTGACTCATTCAATTTTGAAAGAGCGGCAAACTATCGTACCGAATGGTTGTGCGGTATGTTGGGCGATGACTACCGAGTTGAATATCAGGATGTGATAGATTCTTTCTATAAATTGGCTTTCGCCCGTAAACCTGAATTTATGGGATGGGGTTATCAGTGGGCTACCGATAAACACGGAAGAGAGCGAAATACGGATACTGATTTTTCGCTTGCCAATTATCGTGAAGTGGATACTCGTCTGGCTGAATATCAACGGATAGGAAATATGGCAGAGAAGATTCTGAAAGCTTTGCCTGAAGACAAGAAAGCATGTTATTATCAATCATTGTATTATCCGGTCAAAGGATGTGAACTGTTGAACCGTATGATTCTTAACGGGCAGAGAAATCGTTGGTATTCTATTCAACAGAGGGCGACTACTGCAGAACTGGAGAAAATGACCAAAGCTTGTTATGACAGTCTGGAAGTAATAACAAAAGGATATAACTCATTACTTGGAGGTAAATGGGATCACGTAATGACCATGAAACAAGGATTTGCCGCAGCCTATTTTGAACTCCCGGCTCTGCGGAAGGTCAATCTGGCACCTACAGCCTCTTTGGGCATATTAGCAGAAGGAGAAGATGTTTTGAAAGGACAGAAGAGTTTCCATTCACTGCCATCTTTCAACACATACTTCCGTCAATCCTATTACGTAGACGTTTTCAATAAAGGAGCGACTCCTCTGAAATGGAAAGCATCGGTTTCAGATAGTTGGATTCTGTTAAGTCAGAAAGCCGGAGAAACTGCTACGGAAAATCGTATAGAAGTCTCAATCGACTGGGCTAAGGTCCCGACTGGTGAGAAAGTATTCGGAATATTGGAAATCGTGTCTGATCGTGGTGAGAAGGAGAATGTCTATATTTCAGTCTTCAACCCTTCTTCTCCGTCATTAGCCGAAATGGACACTTTATTTGTAGAGCACAATGGATATGTTTCTATTGATGCTGCCGGTTTCCACCGGAAGGTAGAGAACAAAGCAATTCAAATGAGAACGATTCCTAACTTGGGAATAGAAAATACAGCTATTCAACTAGGTGATCCGACAGCCGCCCCACAGCGGACTGCAGGTCGCAGTGCCCCTCGTCTGGAATATGATTTCTATACATTCGAACAAGGTTCGGTTGATGTTTACACATACGTATTGCCTACATTTACCTTAAGTAAGGACCGTGGGTATGCCGGACATGAAGCAACGAATGTGGAAACGAAATATGGAGTATGTATTGACGAAGGTCCTGTGATGAATCCTTCTACTTCTTCTTTTGAGTATGCACAAATTTGGTACGAAAGTGTGTTGAAGAACTGTAGAATCAACAAAACCACTTTGCATATCGACAAACCGGGTAAACACACTGTGAAAATTATATGTGGCGATGCCGGAACTGTTCTGCAAAAGATTGTTTTGGATTTTGGAGGAATGAAGCGTTCTTATTTAGGTCCGCAACCGACGAGAAACTCAAAATAAGGGTTGCTCAGATCTGGGAAAATGAAAGGAGGAAGGTGCTGTAACTCTGTATATCGATGTCACAGCACTTTTTTCAATAATTAAATCTAATAAATTTATTCACCTTAAAATAGTGAGAATATGAAAACAAGTCGTAGTTTAATCTCTTTTTTATTATTGTTTTTAATTAGTTCTGTTGCAGCACAGAATTATTGGGAGGATTTTCCTGTACGCGCAAACCCTAAGACTGTGGGTGATAAGTTAAGTAAACGTTTTTTGGAAAGTAATCACCAGCTATATTTCGATAGAGGAATACATTATGCTGAAGTGTGTACTTGGTATGGTGCACTTAGGTTTGCCGAGTTGACGAATAACAAAGAATTGATCAAACAACTGCGAAATCGTTTCGAACTATTGTTTCATATAGAAAAAGATCTTCTTCCGCCTCCAATTCATGTAGATCAGAATATGTTCGGTTGTCTGCCTTTGAAATTGTATAGTATCACAAAAGATCAACGTTATCTTGATCTGGGGTTACCCTATGCCGATACTCAATGGACATTACCAAATACTACCAATGAGGAAGAATGTAGCTGGCATAAGAAAGGATATTCCTGGCAGACTCGCCTTTGGATCGATGATATGTATATGATTACAATAGTGCAATCGGAGGCTTACAAAGTAACGGGGGATAAAAAATACATAAACAGAGCTGCAAAAGAAATGGTGTTATATCTAGATGAATTACAACATCCGAACGGACTTTTCTACCATGCACCCGATGTGCCTTATTATTGGGGACGTGGTGATGGCTGGATGGCTGTGGGAATGACAGAGCTCTTATTTAACTTGCCAGAAAATGATCCCAATCGAGCACGCATACTTAAAGGTTATCTTTTGATGATGAATAATTTGAAAAAATACGTAAATAAGGACGGGCTTTGGAATCAATTGATAGATGAACCTGATTTTTGGACAGAAACATCTGGCTCTGCAATGTTTGCTTATGCCATGATTGTAGGTGTGAAGAACGGATGGTTGGAAAAAGATGAATTCGCTCCTGTTGCGCGTAGAGCTTGGCTTTCTTTATGTAATTATATAGACGATAATAATAATCTAACCGAAGTTTGTATTGGTACCGGCAAAAAGAATAGCAAACAGTACTATTTGGATCGTCCTCGTATAGCTGGAGACTTTCACGGACAGGCTCCAATATTGTGGTGTGCTTATGCATTACTGAATAGATAGCTTTTTATATTGATGGGAATAAATAAGAATGCTCACTTTTGTTTGATATTAAAGTGAGCATTTTTACTATTAGTATATTAGATAAAATCCAGCCTATAAAATAGGCTAGATTTTCTGACCAAATATAAGTGGAGTTTGCTTTGTTGAATAAGCAATAAATTATTCAATAAAAGCAATAATTTGTTCAGAATAAAAATATAAAAGGGACTAATAATTGTCTTAAGACAATTTTTCTATCTTTAGATTAGTTTGGGACTAATTTTTCATTTATTGACCTGTTTATAATATCTTCGATAATTCCATTTTTCTACTTTTGTATCAGTCAATAAGGACTGCTGGAGCTTCTATTATGAAGATAATGATCATTATTATAGCACGATTTTTAGTTTTTGGATACGGTTGAGGAGACTGTTAAAGGATAACATTTTTTGATTATAAAACACACTAAGTTTTACTTAAATCTATGTGTAATGAATAACAAATCGATTAAAAAAAACATTCTTAAGATTAGCACAATGTGCCTACTGATAGGATTATTCCTATTTATATCATGCGGTTCAAATGATAGTGGAGAGGATGACAAAGTTCTGACTAAACAGTATTTGTCATTGAAGTCATATGGTTTAACCGATTTTAAAGTTACTAATTATTCAGAAGAGGAAACATTTTCTCTTGGGATAAAAAGAATTGGTGGAACATTTACTACCGAACTCAATGCTAAATTGGAGACATGGAGTAAAGAGGAATTAGAAGCCTATAATAAAAAGGAGGAAGTTACTTATATTCTTTTACCAGAAACGTCTTACTCGATATCTAAAAATGTATCTTTTGCTGCGGGAGCAGATGAAACTACGGTCGAAATAAAAGTTAATCCAACAGAAATTTTTTCTAAGCAAGAAGATTTGTTAAAGGATTATGTAATTGCATTAAAACTTAAAAGTGATGATGTAGAGTTGAGAAAAGGACAATCGGATTTGCTGCTTCGTCTTGTTGTTGATTACGCTAGGGTTGGTTTTACTTCTACTGAAGTTGATAGAGTGAACGTAAATGAGGCAATAACCAACTTTAAAATAATGACATCTCTTGACTATAAAGTAAATGGCGTTATTAGTGGTAGTAATTGGGATTTTTCTTGTAAACTTAAAGTTCCAGATAATGCGGCGGAATTAGTCGCAGCTTACAATCAAAAATATAAATCTAATTATGAATTATTGCCTCAAGGTAGCTATACATTGGGTGATGTGACCTATACTGTAGGTTCTAAGGAAGCGGAAGGTATGCTTACTATTACGCGCAATGCTATAGAAGTCAAATATTATATGTTACCATTGACTTTAGCAAATATTTCTACAGAAAGTGTGTTGTGTAATGATGAAGTACATTATGCCACGATTGGACAAACGTATAGCAATCCTATTATCACACATACAAGTGCGGCGGATCCTACTGTAATAAATGTAGATGGAACCTTTTATTTGTATGCTACTCAGACGGGTAGTTATTGGGTACCAGTTTATAGTTCAAAAGATTTAGTGAATTGGAAGTATGAGCGTACCGCCTTTGTAAATGCTTATAAGCCTAACTTGCCAGGTGGAGGTACATTTTGGGCACCAGAAATACGTTATATCAATGGACAATATGTACTTTATTATTCATGGGCTAAATTGAATGGTGCAAATCAGAGCTATACGGCTGTAGCGGTTTCTGATAATCCGCTAGGTCCTTTTAAAGATAGTAAAGAATTGCTTGGTAATGAGGAGTTTGGCTCTAATTGTATTGACCAATTCTACATAGAAGATGGTGGGAAGAAATATATGTTTTATGGAAGTTTTCAAGGTATTTATGTAACAGAACTGACAGACGATGGACTTTCTGTTAAACGAGATGCGGCTAATAATCCAGTTTTGAAGAAAAAGGTTTGTGGTAATGCTTACGAAGGAGTCAATATTTATAAGAAGAATGGATTTTACTACTTGTTGGCTTCCATTGGATCCTGTTGTGCTGGTGAGAACAGTACTTATGAACTGGTGGTGGGACGTTCTCAAAATATTCTAGGTCCGTATGTCGATAGAAAGAATGTAGATATGATAAATAATAGCTGGGAGTCTGTTTTGGCTGGTAATATTACTAAATGGATTGGTCCTGGACATAATGCTATAATTGTCCAAGATGATGCAGGTACGGAGTGGATGGTATATCATAGTTTTCGTAAAATTGGTACCCAGTTTACAGGACGCCATGGAATGTTGGATCGCTTGCAGTGGTCGGATGATGGTTGGCCTTATGTTAAAGGTTATGTACCCTCTGATACAGATTTGATTCCAGTTTTCTATAATAAGTAAATCATTTCATGGAGTATATAGAGAATAATAGTGAATATGTTAATTAACTAAAATTTAATTTATGAAGAAAAGTAGTTATTGGAAAGGTGGGTATGCCTCTTTGTTGGGGGTGATGCTGGCATTGATTACTCTTTGCTTTATCGGTTGTAAAGATGATAAAGATTCAGCCGGAGTAGCATTCGATCCCAGTAAGCCCGTCGTAATTACGGATTTTATGCCCAAAGAAGGTGGGTATGGTAGTAATTTGATCTTGTATGGAGATAATTTTGGTAATGATCCTGCTAAATTAAAGGTAACAGTAGGAGGACAGTCTGCCAATATTATTAGTGTACAAAATGACAAATTGTATTGTGTTGTTCCACAGAAAGCCTATGATGGGGATATACAAATCAGTATTTGTAATGATAGTGGAGAGGAAGTTGCTTATGCAGAGGCAGAAGGTACATTTGAGTATACTAAAAAGTGGTTAGTGACTACTCTAGTAGGAACTCGTTATACGAATGCTAATGATGCTGAAGAAAAATCTGGTCCATTTAATGATTGTGGGTGGATTACATATCAAATGTGGTTTTCTTTTGATCCACAGTCAAATTTTGATCATCTGTATGTGACTACTCACAAGACCAAATTGCTTCGTAAGGTTGATTTGGCAAATGAACGTGTAGATATACTTCCGCAGTTTAGTAGTGGTCTTGACAGACCTGCTATTATTAATTGGACTGTAGATGAAAATCAGGATATGATTCTGACTGATGACCGTTCGGAGGGGAGTAATGTGAATGCGCATTTTGTATTTAAGCGTAGTACTGATTTTAAAAATTCCGAACCATTGGTAAATGCGAAAGCAAGAAGCCTTACGGCTGCGATAGTCCATCCTAAAAATGGTGAGCTTTATTATACTGCATATTACGATCAGAACATATTTAGATATGATTTTGAGACACAGCAGGTAACAACTCCGAATAGGCATTTTGCCACCAAAGAAACTATACGTATGGTGGTTCATCCAGAAGGAAAATATGCATATCTTATGAGATATTACCATCAGAATGGTGGAGGGTACATTGCACGTATGGATTATGATGATAATGCAAAGGCTTTTACCGACCCTTATATTATTTGTGGAACAACAGGAGCAGGTGGCTATGTTGACGGAGTAGGTGATAGAGCTAAAGTAAATAAGCCAGCACAAGGAGTTTTTGTAAAGAATCCAAATTATGAAGGAGAAGAGGATGAGTATGATTTTTATTTCTGTGATGAAGGTAATAATTGTGTTCGTATGATGACTCCGTATGGAAGGATAACGACATTTGCAGGACGTGGAAATGGTATAGCAACAGGAGATTACGCTGATGGTGAATTGCGTACAGAGGCCCGTTTTAATGCTCCATGTGCAATTGCATATGACGAAAAGAGAAAATGCTTTTATGTTGGTGATTCCGGAAATAATGTGATACGTAAAATTGCTCTAGAAGAATAATAAATGATAAACACACATTCTATGATGAGAAATTTCTTATTTATATTGATGTTACTCGGATTTTCTTTGGGTGTGCAGGCACAAGGAAATATAGAGGTAACAGGAGTTGTGACCGATGGGAATAAAGAACCTATGATCGGTGTGAACATTTCTATCCAGAATATGCCGGGACTTGGTGTTATTACTGATATAAATGGTAAGTATACAATTAAGATGCCTCCTTACAATAAATTGGTCTTTTCGTATATTGGATACGAGACCCAAGAGGTTTTGGTAAAGGAGCAACGTGTGGTGAATGTTACCATGAAAGAATCTTCTTCTACTATTATTGATGAAGTAGTGGTAACTGGTACAGGGGCACAGAAAAAGATAGCCGTAACTGGTGCTATCACTAATGTAGATATAGATGCGTTGAAATCTGTACCTTCTACATCGGTTGCTGACGGTTTAGCAGGTGTTGTTCCTGGTGTTATGGCTATGCAAACTTCAGGCCGTCCTGGTAGTGTGTCTGAATTCTGGATACGTAGTATTTCTACATTTGGTGCTAGTACGGCTGCTTTGGTATTAGTTGATGGCTTTGAACGTGATATTGATGAAGTGAATGTGGAAGATATTGAGTCTTTTACAGTTTTGAAAGATGCTTCAGCTACTGCCATTTATGGTAGCAAAGGTGCTAATGGAGTTGTATTGATTAATACTAAACGTGGTAAAGAGAGTAAGATTAATATTAATGCAAAGGTAGAAGGGTTTTATAGTACTTTTACTCAGGTACCAGACTTTGTGGACGGATATACGTACGCTTCTATGGCAAATGAGGCTAGGTTGACACGTAATCAGGATGCTCTATATTCTGCGTCGGAGTTGGAACTATTTCGTACAGGATTGGATCCGGATCGTTTTCCAAATGTTGATTGGATGGATGTTATGATGCGTGATGGTGCTTGGAGTTCACGTGCTACGTTGAATTTAAGTGGTGGTGGAAAAACTGCGCGGTACTTTGTTTCAGGAAGTTATCAGGATCAACAAGGTATGTATAAGGTGGATAAAACAATGAAGGATTATAACACCAACGCAAATTATCGGAAATGGACTTATCGCATGAATGTTGATATTGATATTACGAAAACAACTTTATTAAAAGTGGGTGTTTCTGGGTCGTTACGTAAACAAAATGATCCAGGTTCCGGGACAGATGCTATTTGGACAGCGCTGATGGGATATAATTCAATTATGATGCCTGTTACTTATTCTGATGGAAAGATTCCTACTTGGTCTAATCAAGATGATAATCTGAATCCTTGGGTACAAGCAACGATGACTGGATTCAATGAAAGCTGGAAAAATAATATTCAGACAAATGTGACGTTGGAACAAAAGCTGGATTTCATCACGAAAGGTTTACGATTTATTGGAAAATTTGGATATGATACTAATAATTCCAACTGGATTAAACGTTATAAATCTCCTGCACTATATAAAGCTGACCGTTATCGACAACCAGATGGCTCTTTACATATGCAGGAAGTGAGAAAGGAAAAGCCTATGGAACAAACTTCAAATTCGGAAGGTGATAGGCGAGAATTTTTTGAATGGGAATTACATTATGATCGTGGTTTTGGAAATCATCATGTCGGAGGAGTTCTGAAATATACACAATCTTCCAAGGTGTTTACGCAGAACTTGGGAACAGATCTAAAGACTGGTATGGCACAACGTAATCAAGGATTAGCAGGACGTTTCAATTACAACTGGAGTTATCGTTATTTTATTGATTTCAATTTTGGATATACAGGTTCTGAAAATTTCCATAAAGACTACCGTTTTGGCTTTTTCCCGGCTATTTCGGGAGCGTGGAATGTAGCTGAAGAATCATTTATTAAGAAGCGTGCAGGAAAATGGCTGAATATGTTAAAAATCCGCTATTCGTATGGAAAGACGGGTAATGATTATTTAGGAAAAAATATTCGTTTTCCTTACTTATATGATATAAAGGATGGTGGTTCATTCAATTTTATAGATGTATCTGCTCAAAATCCAGATAATCCAGGGACTTGGACTGGTAAATATTATGCAACAGTCGCTTCTCCTACTGTTTCATGGGAAGTAGCGACTAAACAAGACTTAGGACTTGATTTCTCTTTGTTTGATGATAAACTATCGGGTGCTATTGATTATTTCCATGAACGCCGTGAAGGGATTTATATGGAACGCAAATCTATTCCATATATGGTCGGAATAGAGAATAATCCAAAGGCAAACGTAGGTAAGGTGAAATCTCAAGGTTTTGATGGAAACTTTACTTTCAAACAGAAAATAGGTAAAGTCGATTTTACGTTGCGTGGTAATATTACTTATAGTAAGAACGAGATTTTGGAGAGAGATGAAGAAAATACAATTTATACGTATAAATTGGATGAAGGTCATCGGGTTAATCAGGCTAAAGGTTTTATTGCTCTAGGACTGTTTAAGGACTATGAAGAAATTCGGAATAGCCCGAAGCAGGAATTCAAATATACAAAGACTCAAAATGGATTCACAAAAGATGATATATATGAACTCATGCCGGGAGATATTAAATATAAGGATGTTAATGGTGATGGTATCATAGATGATAATGATAAAGTGGCTATTGGAGCTACAGTGAAGCCGAATTTAATTTATGGTTTTGGACTTTCTGCTAAATGGAAAGGATTAGATGTAAATGTGCATTTTCAAGGGGCTGGAAAATCAACTTTCTTTATAAATGGTACTACCGTACATATGTTTAGTGGTGGTGATGGCTGGGGAAATGTGTTAAAAGAAATGGCTAGTGGTAATCGTTGGATTTTGGGAGAGAATGAAGACACCAATGCAGAATTTCCCCGTTTAACTTATGGAGAAAATCCGAATAACTATCAGACATCGGATTATTGGTTGAGAAATGGTGCGTATTTACGTTTGAAGACATTAGATATTGGATATACACTTCCAAAGACTTTAGTAAACAAAATTCGTCTTAATCAGGTGCGGATATTCTTTGTAGGAACTAATTTGCTTACTTTCTCTAAATTCAAACTTTGGGATCCAGAATTGGGTAGTTCGGACGGAAAGAAATATCCATTGAGCAAAACTTTCTCTATGGGAGTATCGGTTAATCTATAAACAGTAGAAATATGAAAAATATTATTATAATTTTGTGTTTTGTGACAGGACTTGGTACTACTTTGACAGGATGTACCGATTATCTGGATTCAGATTACATCTTTGACGAACGTACTACTATTGAAGATGTTTTCTCAGATAGAGACTACACTAATCAGTGGTTAGCATATGCTTATTCATTTTTAGGAAATAATTATTTGCAGCAGGTATGTAGTAAAAAGAGTGTACCATTTAATTTTGCAGATGATATGTATTATGGCGATGGTGATTATGTCGATTGGAAATATGGTAGGTACACTGAGAAAGGTTTAGGCAGCGGAAATAGTTTGTATATTTGGCAGGCTGCTTATAAAGGTATTCGTCAAGCATCTATATTCCTAAATCACATTGATACGAGTACGCAATTCACCGCAACAGAAATTGCTGATTTAAAAGGTCAGGCCCATTTTTTGAGGGGTTATTTCTATTGGATGTTAATTCGCTCTTTTGGTCCGGTTCCTATTCTTCCTGATGAAGGAGTTGATTATACAAAAGATTATGATGAAATAGCTCAATCACGAAATACTTATGATGAATGTGCAGATTATATATCTAATGAACTAGTAAAAGCTGCTGCCCAGCTTCCTGATGATCGGGGGTTGCAAGAAGTGGCTCGCCCTACGCGTGGTGCTGCGTTAGCGCTTCGTGCCAGAGTACTATTGTATGCTGCAAGTCCATTGTATAATGGAAAAGCTCCATCAGAAGTACTTACCGCAATGGTAGATAAAGAGGGAAGACAATTACTTTCATCTACTTATGATGAGGTAAAATGGGCGAGAGCTGCTGCTGCTGCTAAAGATGTGATGGAGTTGGGAAAATATAATTTGTACGTAGTATATGCTAAAGAAAATGGTGATATTGCAGAGCCTGCAACTATTACTCCTCCAGATGATAATGGGACTTTTCATTCAAATCCTTGGCCGAAAGGTTGGCAGAACATTGACCCGTTCCTGTCATATCGTTCCTTGTTTGATGGAACGGCTATTGCGTATGGTAATGATGAATTGATTTATACCAGAGGTTCCAATCAAGGAAATGAAGGCATTGATATCATGGTGATTCATCAGTTGCCTCGTTCGCAAGGTGGAGGATACAATTACCATGGTATAACACAAAAGCAGTGCGATGCTTATTACATGAAAGACGGTGCAGATTGTCCTGGTATGAACAGTATGTATCAAGGCAGGGAGGGATATACTGATCCAAGCCGCTATGATGTCGAAGCACGTCCCTCTGGTGTGATAACACAGAATGAACTTGCAGAATATCCGGAATTAGGTTCAATGGGAACTGGGGTTTCTAAACAATATGCAGCTCGTGAGCCTCGTTTTTATGCCTCGGTTGGTTATAATGGTAGTATTTGGCATATGCTGAATGCAAATACAGATAAAGGAGAGAAAACGAATGTACAGATTTTCTATTATAGAGATAAGCCAGACGGATATAAGGCAGGGGCTTATTGGTTACATACTGGTATTGGCATTAAGAAATTTGTAAATCCACATGATAGAGCTGATTCTGAAAAAACGTATGATGTCAGCCGCGTACAAGCGAAGACTGCTCCTGATATTCGTTATGCCGAAGTTCTTTTGATTTATGCGGAAGCACTAAATGAATTGGAAAATGTGCATGAAATACCTTCTTGGAATGGTGAAAAAACGTACACAATTCAACGTACAGAAACTGAATTAAAGAAAGGGATACAACCTGTACGTATCCGCGCAGGATTACCGGATTATGACGTGTATGGTGATCGGGAACAATTCCGTATGAAGTTGAAACGTGAACGTCAAATAGAGTTGTTTGCAGAAGGACATCGTTATTTTGATTTGCGCCGTTGGTGTGATGCTCCTTTTGAAGAATCTACTCCTGTTTATGGATGTAATATTTATGTTGGTAGCTCAAATCCGGATGCATTTCATAAACCGGTTGAAATACCTTCATTACCTGCAATCTTCACTACTAAAATGTGGTTCTGGCCCATTCATCATTATGCGATGAAACGTAATGCGCTGCTAACTCAAAACCCTGGTTGGACTGATCCTGAATAAACTCAATAATTTGCATATAAAAATGAAAAAAATACAATACTTTTTTCTAGCGATGATAACAGCAATATGCTGTACTTCATGCAATAATGAATGGGAAGATGAACAATTTGTGCAATTGGCTTCTTTTAAAGCTGTACCGAATAGTGATGGAGTAACTTCTGTTTATGTGCGTTATAAACCTGGAGGTGTGGTGACATATAATCTTCCTATTCTTTTAAGTGGTTCTACTGCAAATACTCAAGACCGGACTATTCATGTTGCTTTAGATAAAGATACATTGAATACATTGAATGAAGAGCGTTATGGCCAACGCGATAAACTCTATTACCAATTGTTGGAGTCGCAATATTACACAACACCAGAGAGTGTAGAAATACCAGCAGGTGAGAGTATAGGTGTATTGCCTATTGATTTAACCCTAGGTGGAGCCGAGGGAGGTAATCCTATAGATATGTCAGATAAATGGATTCTACCTTTATCTATTATGGATGATCCCTCATATAATTATCAGGTAAATCCTCGTAAGCACTATCGGAAAGCTTTATTGAATATTACTCCGTTTAATGATTATTCTGGTACTTACAGTGGCAGTAACTATTTGATTTACTTGGATGGTCAGAGTGCTGCTTTTACTAAGACTCAATGTAAAGCTTATGTACATGATGATAAAACAATTTTCATTTATATGGGACTTAGAGATGGGGAATATTTAGATCGGAAAGACTATAAATTATTTATAGAGTTTACTGATGAAGAAATAAATCCGGTGAAAAAGAAACTGCGACTATATACAGATAGGCAAGATCAAAACAAATTTGAAATATCTAAAGGAAAAAATGATTATGGTGAAACTGTAGAACTTCAAGCTTACTACATGGTCGATACAGAAAAGGATGCGGCAAAACCTTATTTGGAGCATACTTATATTACACTTTATTTGGCTTATGAGTTTGAAGATAGTACACTTAGTCCAGGGAATCCGTTAAAGTACAAAGTGGAAGGTACATTGAGTATGCAACGTGACTTGAATACATTAATTCCTGATGAAGATCAGCAAATTCAATGGGATTAAATTCTACTTTTAATTAGAATGGAAAGAGGTTGGACTCAAATCCGAATTTGAGAGCAACCTCTTTACCTCTATACATATCTTTTTGATTGAATTATTAGACAACTCAACTTTCTCAACTTGAATTAAACAATATTTTTATGAAAACCCCGATTTACTTAAGGCTATTTTATCTGCATTTGGTAATGCTATCAGTAATCGTATTTGCTGGTTGTCAAAAAAACGACGATACTCCCAATGATTTACCTTTAAGCAAAGGAGAAATAATATTTAATTTGCATGTTCCTGGAGCATTTCTTACCAGAGCTACGGGGCTTGGTGATGAGAATGGAAGTTCCAGAGACAAGATTGCTTTCTATCAATTTAATAAGGAAGGAAAATATGAGCAGAGATATGTTCTCAATTATGCAGCGGCTAGTTCTGTAGCTGAAAGTGGCAATACAAGATCATATACCTTAGAATTAACTTCTTCGACTGGGGGAGAAAAGAGGTTCGTTATTGTAGAGAGTGAAGATGAGAATAATTTTCCCAGTATGAGTGAGTCAAATACAATCAATGATTTACTAAAAAGCAAAACTATTGTTGAGAATGGCAAGTTAAATCCTCCATTTGTTATGTCTAATGTTAGAACTGATGGAAAAGAGTACGTAACTATTGCTGATGTAGAATCTTCCGATAATCAAGTTGATGTAAAACTTAAAAGACGCGTAGCCAGATTTGATTTGTTGAATGATCCGGCTGAATCAGGAGTAGTTCTTGATAAAGTGTATATCAAAAATAGATATACTCAAGGATTCATTGGTGATGTAAGTGGAAATGCAGGCAATATATCTGCTGATGTTCTGGAAATACCGGCGGCTGATTTAGTTAATGATGGAAAGAGTTTCTATCTTTATCCGACTCAGTTGACGTCAACTCTTGACCAGAATGAAAAGACTGTTGTATGGGCTACGACCAAACTTGCTAATACCAATACAGCAGGTCCGACTCTATATCTTAATCTTGCATCTGATATTAACGTTGAGGCTAACTACTTGTATCAGCTTAATACAAAACGTATAGCAGGTTCTGCAGGCTTTGAGGTATCAGTAGAGGAATGGAAAGATGGTACATCTATTGACTGGGTAACAGTTGAAAATGGGATTTCTGTTATGGATGATAACGCTAAAATTATAGCAGGAACCGAGATTAAGGGAACTTATGTAAAAATTGGGGTTGATGCCACAATGCCATATACTATAAAACGTGTTGTTACGGATTATAGCTCCGCTGCTTTGGAAGCATTGTATGATGGAAGTCTGCCTTCATGGCTTACGATCTCTTCGTCTACCATAGCTGCAGGTAGTGGGCTTTATCGTCACGAAATTGTTTATACAGTGACAGGACGTCCAGGAAACTCTTATCAGTATGCAGTTACATACCTTAACGGAGCAGTATCGGATGAAAATTTACTTGTGATAGGGTTTATTGATCCGTATCCTGGAACTCCTCTTCCTTGTCTATCATGGGGCACTAAACTTTACTCACCTATTCATGCTAAACAGTCCACCTATCTTACACATAACAGTGTAGATAAGGCTTATTTCTGTGGTGCTGAGGGATATACGTTTAGCGCAAATATGTCTTCTATTAATAATGATGTTGCCGTAAATCCGTGTCCGGAGGGGTGGTCTACTTTGAATGATAAGGAGGCGGAAGATTATATTTCGTGGGTAGGTAAGAATCTCAAATCTCAGGTTTCTGAATCAGTATATGCCTATCGTTGGTTTGAACCGGTGGGGGAAGGTACTTATATGCGTATACTTGCAGGTTATCCATCAACGAAGGCGAATTTAAAAGATTTGGCAGCTTTTGGTACGTGGCCAAATGTTGCCTGGGTAAATATAAAATTGTCAGATCTTACCGTACAGGACCAGACTTTTGGTAGTGCATGGGTAGTGAAAAAGGAATATGGAATCCCTTACAGATGTATCCGTGATAAGGCAGGTTGGAATTGATTTGCATATTTATCGGTTGATATCTTCTAATATAATGACTAAATTTGTAAGACAATGCTAAAGAATACCTTATTAGTGATTCTCCTGATGATTTCTAGCTTGTTCACGGCTTGTGCTGAGGGATATGTAAGTGATGGGCAGAAAGAAGGAGACATAAAAGAAATATGTTTCAGTTTAAATATGGATGGAGGGAGTCCTACCAGATCCTCTGTGTCTTTGGACGGAATGAAATGGAAAATATTCTGTTTTGATGACCAGTATAATTATCTGTTTGAACGAGTTGGAAATGTAGGTGATGTGACAAATGAAATAAAACTTTCTGTAACTAAAGGTATCATTTATCGATTCCTGTTTTTGTTTACTACAGCTGATAATACGTTTCCTACGTTAACTTCCGGTGATACTTATTGGGATTTAGAAGCATATTCTCCGCAATTGCCGTTAACTGATCCTATGACAATGCTTGTCAGCAAAGGTGAACAAGATGGCACACTCCGTGTAGCTGCTTCTACGTCATCGGTGCAAGTTACTCTTTCCCCACGTGCATCCAGAATAGTGCTTGAGAAAGATCCGGATACTGCTTCAGATATTATAGTGAATTCTATGACTTATACGAATGCTGTATCTTCTGTTCCTTATCCTCATATTGAGCCGCAATATTATAATGAGTATGAGAAGCTTCCAGTAGCTGACAGAACAACTTATCAGTATGTACCTCAGGAAGGTATATGCTATATGCTTCCAGATATGTGTGCTAACTTATTCGGAATGAATGCCACTTTGCATATAACAGATCCAGTTTCAGGGAATCAGGATATACCAGTGGCAGTGCCGGTAGGTCTTGCGCTTAATGTTGGTGGAGGAAAGACCTATTATATTGAAATAGCAGCCGATGCAAACGGGAAAATTACTGCTACTTGGGCAACACGCGTTGTTCCTAAGACTCTGAAACTTGCAACCCAGAATTTATGGGGTAAAGCGACTTCTACAGTCATAGACTATTTTAACAAGATAGATGTGGATGTACTTTGTGCGCAGGAATGTAGTAAGCTTTCTGAAGCTGAAATAAAAGCACAGGGACTTTATATACATACTCATTCCAACAATGGACAAGGGAAATGTAGTATCATATCGCGTTATCCGTTTTCAGGGACTACTCCAAATGAATATGGAGTTTATATCGACTTGGGTGAGGGAATTGTCGCGTTAGTGATGAATTGTCATGGTGCTTTCTATCCTTACGGTCCTTATCAATTGAATGGCATCGAGTATAAAGGATATCCCGGCACGGACGATGTCGATTATGTGGTAAAAGTAAATAAAGAAGCGCGTCAGGCAATGGTGGACAAATTATTGGAAGACCTAGCTTCGGCTACTACTCCATTTATTTCCCTTTCAGGTGATTTCAACGAACCTTCATGGCTTGATTGGACTGTAGATGCTCAATCGGCAGGCATTGTTCCTTATGTGGTACAGTGGCCCACGACCCGTTCATTGTGGGAAGGTGGTATGCAAGGCGATGCATACAGGACAATACATCCGAATCCTGTCACACATCCCGGATACACATGGACACCTTTCCCGAGCGAGAAGGATACAAAAGATCGTTTGGATCTCACTCTTTATACCTTGTCGCCAAATACAACGGTGAAAAGTTGCCAGATAATAGGGGAGAATGCGGAAACATCGGATATTGTTTTTCCAGGATGGATTTCCGATCGGATTTTCGATCATAGAGGATTGCGTACAGAGTTTGTTTATACCAGATAAAATTTAAATTAAATATCAACAATCTTAAACCCATTAGTGAACATGTACAAATTATCAAATTTACTTTTTATTCTTTTATTGTTGTTCCTTTTTTCCCCTTTTTCCATGGGGCAAACTCCTCCGAATTTGTCAAGATCATCAGATCGACTTTGGCTCGATTCTGAAATAGGTCATCAGGGAGATTGTCAGTGGAAAATGATTAAAGCTGGAGATGCAACAGATCCCGGAGAAAAGATTTCGTTATCCAATTATGCAACTGCAAATTGGATGCCGGCTATCGTACCCGGAACAGTGTTGAATTCTTTGGTGTATAATAAAAAATATCCGGAGCCTTATTATGGAATCAATAATAAGATTGAATCAAAATTGATACCGGATATTTCTAAAACCGGACGTGATTTTTATACCTACTGGTTCCGTACAGATTTTACAGTTCCGCAGTCATTTAAGGGAAAGACTGTCTGGTTACAGTTGGATGGTATTAACTATCGGGCGGAAATTTGGGTGAATGGTAACTTGTTGAGTACAATGAACGGCATGTTCATTCAGGACTATATTGATGTCACAGACTTTGTAAAAGTCGGAGAGAGCAACGGGCTGGCCATAAAAGTCTATCCAGTAGATGTTCCCGGAAGTACAAAGCCAAAGTCTTGGGGGGCAGCCGGTGAGTTCCATAATGGTGGAAATGGCAATATTGGTTTGAATACTACCATGTTGATGACGGTAGGTTGGGACTTTACCTTTATGGACGGTATCCGTGACCGTAATACAGGCATATGGAAGAATATTTCTCTCTATGCTACAGGTAGAGTGGCATTACGCCATCCTTTTGTTAAATCTGAATTGCGAAAGCCTGATTATGACCAGGCTCGTGAGACTGTATCAGTTGAAATTGTCAATCCATCAACCAGTAACCGGGTAATCAGTTGCAAGGTAAAGGGTGAAATTGTGGGTGAGAATATCACTTTCGAAAAAACTTTCCGATTAATGCGTGGAGAAGAAAAGATAGCTACCTTCTCTCCTGAAGAGTTTCCTCAACTTATCATCAATTCTCCAAAACTTTGGTGGCCTGTTAATAAAGGACCACAAAACTTATATGACCTGAAGCTGACAGTGTCAGTTGATGGTAAAGAATGTGATTCAGTGAAAACGAGATTTGGTATTCGAGAAATTGTTTCGGATAGAAAGACTCCGGATAAATCACGTGTCTTTTATGTGAACGGTAAACGATTGTTTATTCGTGGTACTAACTGGATACCGGAAGCAATGTTGAGAACTTCAGATGAACGTACTTATGCTGAATTGCGCTACTCCCGTCAGTCCGGTGTCAACCTTTTACGAATGTGGGGAGGTGGAATTGCGGAATCTGATTATTTCTTCCAATTGTGTGATGAATTGGGATTGTTGGTATGGCAAGAATTCTGGATGACCGGTGACACTCGTCATCCACATGATAAAGCTCTCTATATGAGTAACGTGGAATCTACCGTAAAACGTATTCGTAATCATCCTTCTTTGGCTTATTATGTTGCTTCTAATGAAAGTACAGAAGTTACCGGCACTCCTGAATTACTTAATAAACTGGATGGTACACGTGGATTCCAGATGCAGTCCGAATGTGAAGGAGTGCACGATGGCAGTCCTTACAAGCAGGTAAATCCGATGCAACATTATGAAAATACAGCCTCTCCCAGAGGAAGCCGGGTAGACGGATTTAATCCGGAATATGGTGCACCTACTCTTCCGACTGTGGAAATTCTTCGAGAAATGATGGATGAAAAAGACCTGTGGCCTATCAATAAAGAAGTATGGGATTATCTGGATGGAAATGGTTTCCATCTGATGAGTACTATGTATACAGACTTGGTGAATAACTATGGAAAATCATCATCAATCGATGAATTTGCGCAGAAAGGGCAACTGTTGGGAGCTATTAATTCGAAGAGTATCTGGGAAGTATGGAACTATAATAAACTGGACTATGGTGATCGTTTTTGTTCCGGGCTCTTGTTCTGGTATCATAACTGCTCTATGCCTCAAGTGGCTTCCCGTATGTGGGACTGGTCTTTGGAACCGACAGCATCCCTTTATCATACTGCTAACTCATTAGAGCCATTACATGCGCAGTTTGACTATCTTAAAAATACGGTGTCTGTAGTGAATGACTATTACCGTGAATTTAAGAATTATAAAGTAATAGCACAGGTTTATGATATTGACAGCAAGAAAGTATTTGAAGAGTCAGCAATGGTTAATTTGCCTTCGGATGGAGTGGTGAACGATGCGTTGACTATTCGTTTCCCGGAAAATATATCTCAAGTTCACTTTATTAAATTGATACTGAAGGATGAAAAGGGAAAAGATGTTTCTTCTAACTTCTATTGGCGTTCTAATGACAAATATGAAGGAAGCAAAACTTTGACCGGGCCGGCTGCTTCTGGTTTTGAAGATTTGAGTAAACTAAAACAGGCAAAAGTGAAACTTACCTATAAAGTAAGAGAAGATAATGATAATTACTTTGTAGATATTACTTTGAGAAATACTTCCGAGCAAATTGCTTTCTTTAATCAGTTGCAATTCCTGAATTCAAAGATGAGTCCGATACGTCCGTCGTTCTATACAGATAATTTCTTCTCCCTGATGCCGGATGAAAAGAAAACGGTGACTATTGAGACTGCAAAAGGAAAGCTGAAAGACGGAGCTGTATTGGCGCTAAAAGGTTGGAACATAAAAAGACAAGAGTATAAATTGAAACAATAGGTGCGGAATCAATCATTTGCATTATAGAAAAATCATTATTAATTATAGAAAAGGAATAGGATGAAACTAAAATTGAAACTTATTATTGGTGTATTCGGTGTATTATCTGCGTGTGGATTTACTAATGCACCTTCTTTGGATATTAATCAGGAGGAACAGGATAATAATTGGATGCTTGGTCCATTCCAACGCCCTGAAGGAGTTAATCCTGTTATATCACCGTTGCCGACAGAGTTTTACTGTCCGATGCGCAAGCAGCAAGTTAAGTGGGAGGAAAGTGACACATTTAATCCGGCTGCTACTGTAAAAGACGGAAAAATTGTCGTGCTTTATCGTGCAGAAGATAATTCTGCTCAAGGTATAGGTAAAAGAACTTCGCGTATCGGCTATGCTGAAAGTAAAGATGGGATTAAGATGAATAGACTGGATAAGCCGGTACTTTTTCCTGGCGAAGATAATTTTAAGGATCAGGATTGGCCCGGTGGTTGTGAGGATCCTCGTGTGACTATGACTGAAGATGGACTATATGTGATGCTTTATACGGCATGGAATCGGAAAAAAGCGCGTCTTGCAGTAGCTACCTCCCGAGACCTGAAGAACTGGACAAAACATGGACTTGCTTTTGATAAAGCCTATAATGGTCGGTTTAACAACCTTTTCTGTAAATCGGGGTCTATTTTAACAAAATTGAAAGGAAATCAATTAGTCATCGATAAAGTTAATGGTAAGTATTTCATGTATTGGGGAGAACATGCTATATATGCTGCTACTTCTGATAACTTGATAGATTGGTATCCTATCTTGGATGAAAAAAATGAGCTAATGAAGATCATACAACCGCGTAAAGGGCATTTTGATAGCCTGTTGACAGAGTGTGGACCTCCGGCAGTTCGTACCAAGCATGGTATTGTTCTTATGTATAATGGTAAGAATAGTGGCAGTACTGGAGATCCCGACTATCCAACCAATGCGTATTGTGCCGGACAACTTTTATTAGATGGTGATGACCCTTATAAAGTATTGGCTCGCTTGGATAAACCCTTCTTTGCTCCAGAGGCTCCTTTTGAGAAGAGTGGACAATACAAGGATGGAACAGTATTTATTGAGGGACTTGTTTATCACAAGAAGAAACTATACCTTTATTATGGATGTGCGGATTCGCAAGTGGCAGTAGCTGTATGTGATGATGTAAAGAAATTGAAAACTAAATAGTAGATTATAAGACGATGAAAATAAGGCTGAATACATATATTGCTTGTGTAATTGTTTTTCTGTGTGCTTCTACAGAATGCATTTATTCACAAAAATTAAAATGGAATTTTGGTTTATCCCGTAAACAGAGTTCCGAAGTGATACCTCATTCAAAACATTCATTTCAGACAGCTAAGCCTAAAAAGAAGGTGGTAGAACCCGGAGAATTGAGTCCGCTTTCTGATTGGGAATATCAACTTTCCAAAGGTTGGGAGATGATAGAAGGATATAAAGCTCGGGCAGCTGAAAAATCGGTATTTGCACAAGATTTAGATACAAGCGAATGGTATTCGGCAACAGTTCCCGGTACGGTATTAACTACATTGGTGGATCAGGGAGTATACCCTGATCCCTATTGGGGGCTTAATAATCTGTTGATTCCCGATACACTTTGCCGGATGGATTGGTGGTATCGAAATTCATTTAATATTCCCCGTAATAGCAAGGGAGAAAAAGTAAAATTGATTCTGAATGGAATTAATTATAAAGCGGAGGTATGGTTTAATCATCAGTTATTAGGGACCATGACGGGTGCTTTTGAAAGAGGAATCTTTGATATAACTCGTTGGGTAGATTATGACAAAAAGAATCTGTTAGCCATCCGTATTCTTCCGCCTAATAATCCCGGCATTCCTCATGAGGCAAATAAGAAAGAAGGAATTGGTCCCAATGGTGGGGCATTATGTTTAGACGGTCCTACTTTTATCTCTTCGGAGGGGTGGGATTGGATTCCTGGTATACGCGACCGAAATATGGGGATTTGGCAGGATGTCAGAATAAAATTTGGCAATGAACTCGAAATTGTTGATACGCACGTGATTACGGATCTGCCTTTGCCTGACACTACTTCTGTTAATTTTATTGTTAATACGGAGATTTATAATTCTTCTAAAACTGCGTGTACTGCTGATTTGCATTTTAATATTGGAGGAGTATCTGCTATTTATCCGGTTTCTTTGAATGCTAATGAAAAGAGGATGATTAAACTGACTCCTCGTGAGTGTAAGGAATTGCAAATGAAGAATCCACGTCTTTGGTGGCCCAATGGATATGGAGAACAGTATTTATATGATGCATCTTTAAGTCTGGTCTCGTCAGGTAAGGACACACTTGATGTTAAGAAGATGCGCATCGGTATCCGTGAGCTGGAGTATGAATTGTCTGCATATGAGGATAATTCTCCTGTAGTGCGGTTAAACTATAATCCGACTGCTGCTTTGCAGGATGGAAAACCTGTTTTTGATGCTGTGAAACGCAAAAGAACGGATAGTAAGGTTCGCTATACGAATTATGATGGAGAATTTGTACCGAACTTATTGAAACCGGTATCTTCACAGGGAATAGAGTTAATAAAGGATTCGCTGATGAAAGAATATATGGTGATAAAGGTGAACGGTCAACGAATCTATTGCAAAGGAGGTAACTGGGGTATGGATGACGGTATGAAGCGTGTTTCCCGGGAGCGATTGGAACCAGCTTTGAAGTTGCATAAGAATATGAATTACAATATGATTCGTAATTGGACGGGTGAGAGCACGGAAGAAGTGTTCTATGAACTTTGTGATGAATATGGCATGTTGGTGATGAATGACTTTTGGCTTTCAACAGACGGATTTAATCTTAATCCATTAGATTATCGTCTGTTCATAAGGAATGTGACAGAGACAGTACGTCGTTTCCGTAATCACCCTTCCATTGCTTTATGGTGTGCACGTAATGAGGGGTTTGCTCCGAATGAACTTGAATACATGTTGGCTGCTACTTTGGCTAAAGAAGACCGTAGCCGGCACTATACAGGAAATTCTCGTTCATTAAATAGTTCAGGAAGTGGGCCTTGGCGTTATCAATATGATGCCGGATGGTATTATCGTTCTTTGGCTGGTGGTTTCCGTTCAGAAGTGGGTACTCCTTCGTTACCAACGGCTGAAACCATTCGTGAATTTATGGCGGAAGAGGATACTTGGCCTATCAGTGATGTTTGGTATTACCATGACTGGCATAACCATAGATATGGTGACAAGACTTTTAGTGAACTTTATAAGGAAGGGATGGATCGTAAACTGGGACCTTCCGATAACTTGGATGATTTTTGCCGGAAAGCACAATTGATTAATTACGAAAGTCATCGGGCTATTTTTGAAGCATGGAATAGCAAGATGTGGAATGATGCTTCTGGAGTGCTACTTTGGATGAGTCATCCCGCATGGCCTAGTATGGTTTGGCAGAACTACAGTTCGAATGGGGAAACAGCCGGTGCTTATTATGGCACGCAAAAAGCGTGCCGTCCTCTTCATATTCAGATGAGTCTTAATCATCATAAAGTAGATATTATTAATACTACGCTGAAGGAATATCGGAATTTGAAAGTGGAAGTTGTGGTTTACGATAAAGTAGGAAAAAAGATACGCTCCTCACAACAGAAGGTAGCTCATGTGAAAGCTAATGTACTGACTCCTGTAATACAATTAGAGGATATAAAAGGACTTCCTGATTTCTGCTGGGTAAAGTTGGTGTTGACAACTAATAGCGGAAAGTTGCTTGATGATAATGTTTATTGGCTCAATCAGAAGGAATGGGACGGAAAAGTCTTGGCTAATTTGCCGGTTTCTTCGGTGAATGTTTCGGTGAAGAACTTCACGAAAAAGGCTAACCATTATGAGGGCAGGCTTATTGTGAAAAATCCGGGGCAATACTTGGCTGCTGCAATAGCATTGACATTAAGAGATGCGAAAACTGATGCGCCTATTCGTCCGGCTTATTTTGATGACGGATACTTTTATTTGATGCCTGGCGAATCTAAAGAGGTCCGTTTCCAAGTAGACTGTAAAGAAGGTATTGATAAGATGCTTTTACGGGTAGATGGATATAATGTTGAATTGAAAGATATATTGTTGAATAATTAAAGACTAGGTGTTATGTATAAGAAGGTATTAATATTATTGTTTTTTGTTCCTTTTCAGTTGTTGTTTGCTCAAACAAGTATGTTGAAGGACTTTCCGGAAGGTTCTACTCCGGAAGAAATTGGTAAACGATTGGCATATCGCTTTCTAACCGAGAAGCATGCACTCCATATTGGAAAATGGATTGGTTATCCGGAAACATTTTATTGGAACGGGGCTTTGCGATATGCTTATCTTGCAAAAGATAAGGAACTTCTCAATCGTTTGCAAGATAAGTTTGAGCCTTTATTTACTGAAGAGAAGGCGTTGCAACCTATTATGAATCACGTTGATGTAAATATGTTCGGTAGCTTACCTCTTGAGTTGTATCTTGTGACAAAAGATAAGAAATATTGGTATTTAGGGTTGCCTTATGCCGATTCTCAATGGAAAGTGCCAGCAAACGCAAAACCGGAGGAAAAAGAATGGGCTGAAAAAGGATATTCCTGGCAAACACGTTTGTGGATTGATGATATGTATATGATTACAATCGTGCAGACTCGTGCTTATAAAGTGACGAAGGATAAGAAATATATCGATCGTGCAGCTAAAGAGATGGTGATGTATCTGGATGAGCTACAACGTCCGAATGGCCTTTTCTATCATGCACCAGATGTTCCTTATTATTGGGGACGTGGAAATGGTTGGATGGCTGCAGGTATGACAGAGTTGCTTCAATGTTTGCCTAAGAATCATAAAGACCGTCCGCGTATTTTAGAAGGTTATCGGACAATGATGGAAAGTCTGAAGAAATATCAGAATCCGGAAGGTTTGTGGAATCAGTTGATCGACCAGTCTGATTGTTGGACTGAAACTTCAGGTTCGGCTATGTTTACTTTCGCATTTATCAAAGGGGTTAAGAATGGCTGGCTAGATGCAGAAGAATATGCTCCTGCGGCTCGTAAAGCATGGATGGCTTTAGTTTCATATCTTAATGATAAAAATCAGGTGAGAGAAATTTGTGTGGGAACGAATAAGAAGAACAGTAAACAGTACTATTATGATCGTCCGCGCCGTACGGGTGATTATCACGGACAGGGTCCTTATTTGTGGTGTGCTGCCGCTCTTATGGAAAAATAATCGTTTGGGTATGGGATCATAGTTGAGGCTTTGGAGAATTTCTGCCGATTTGGATAATTATTTCTATTTATAGCTCAATTTGTTTTATTCAATGTGGAGGATGTTCCCTAATTTTGCCTTAACAATTTAGTACAAATAGAATCAGGCAGGCTGATTCACATTAATATTTTATATGAGTCTGAAATATTTACTTTGTGGGATAGCTTTTGTAGCATGTGCTACTATTGCTAAAGCTTTTAATAATGTGCCGGAATCGATTTCGGCATCTATTTCCTTGAAAGTCCCGGGAAATAGCGCGAAATGTTATCCATTGACTTTTCAGAAGTCGCAGAATAATAACGGCACTTATTATTTGGAGAATTCGGAAAAAATACCGTTGACTGTGTCTCAAAACATAGTGGATGGTAACGATGGGATATGTATTAGTGTGTCTATCACTGCATTGGAAGATATTTACTTTAATTACAATCAGCAGGTGGCAACAGACTTCCGCCATAACGATTGCCTGTTCTATATGCCGGGATTCTGGTATCGGCGTAATCTGCGTTCGCCCAAAGAAGCCCCTTCATTCCATACTTCAGACAGTTGGATTGTAAGTGAGGACAGGTTAAGCGCACCTCTCACCGGGATTTTCTGTGAGAAGAAACAACGTTTTATGACTGTCAACAGATTGGATAAATTCGTAAATAACACGTTGGCTACTCATCGCGAAGGGGAGGTTATTCTTTCGGATAAGACTTCTTTGGGGTATACCGGATTTGAAAATAAGGATGGGGTTGCTACTCTTTCTTTCGGCTTTCCTTATCGGGAGGCCCCTAAAAGTTATATCCGTAAATTGACATTAGCTCCGGCTGTAACGGCTTATCAGCATCTTAGAAAAGGAGAGACGATTTTGTTGACTTGGCAAATTACTGAAGGTGAAGCAAAAGATTATTCTGATTTTGTGCGCCATACTTGGGAATATTGTTATGATACATATTTGCCCAAGCCTGTAGATGCTCCCTATTCAATTGAATATATGAAGCAGACTCTTAGCCAATTCTTTGTAAGTAGTTTTGTGGATAAATATCCGTTGGTATATAATTCGGGCATACATCTTAGAACAGATGCATGTACAAGTAATGGGCAGGCAGAAGTTGGTTTTATAGGACGTGTTCTTCTGAATGCATTCAATGCCTGGGAATATGGTTGGGAATGTAACCGGGAAGATTTGAAAGTTAACAGTACCAAAATATTCGATAGTTATTTGAAGAACGGCTTCACGGTAGCAGGCTTTTTTAAGGAATCGGTAAACTTTGATAAGAACTTTGAGGATCCTGTTCATAGTATCCGTCGTCAATCGGAAGGGCTTTATGCAATCTTCCATTTCCTGGCTTATGAAAAAGAAAAAGGGCGCAAGCATCCGGAATGGGAACAGCGATTGAAAAAAATGTTGGATATGTTTCTGCAATTGCAAAATGCTGATGGTAGTTTTCCACGAAAGTTCCGTGATGACTTTTCCGTTGTAGATAAAAGCGGGGGAAGTACTCCTTCGGCTACATTACCTTTAGTCATGGGATATAAATACTTTAAGGATAAACGTTACTTGGATAGTGCCAAGCGGACTGCGGGTTATCTGGAGAAAGAATTGATTTCTAAGGCAGATTATTTTTCTTCTACCCTTGATGCAAATTGTGAGGATAAAGAAGCGTCACTTTATGCTGCAACTGCTACCTATTATCTTTCATTAGTTACTAAAGGGGAGGAACACAAGCATTATGCTGATCTGACGAAGCAAGCCGCTTATTTTGCATTATCGTGGTATTATTTGTGGGATGTTCCTTTTGCTCCCGGACAGATGCTGGGTGATATTGGTTTGAAAACACGTGGTTGGGGAAATGTTTCGGTAGAAAATAATCATATCGATGTGTTTGTATTTGAATTTGCCGATGTACTTCGTTGGTTATCGAACGAATATAAAGAATCCCGTTTCTCGGACTTCGCAGAAGTGATTTCAACCTCTATGCGGCAGTTATTGCCTTATGAAGGACACATGTGTGGCATTGCCAAAGTGGGTTACTATCCGGAAGTTGTCCAACACACCAGTTGGGATTACGGGAAGAATGGCAAAGGATATTATAATGACATTTTTGCACCCGGATGGACTGTTGCTTCTTTATGGGAACTGTTTACGCCAGGGCGTGCAGAGACTTTTATGGAAAAGTAATTATAATAAATTAATTTGTAATGACGTCTAGAAGAGATTTTCTTAAAAAAGCCGGGTTGATTACTGCTGCTTTTGCAGTTCCCGCTCTTAATGTGAATGGAAATACCACACAATCCAAAATGCGTCTGAAGAACACCAAGATTGCAGTGGACAATCAATGGGATGTTATTGTAATTGGTGGAGGACCTGCCGGGTGTACTGCTGCAATTTCTGCAGCCCGGGAGGGAGCTAAGACTTTGCTGATTGAGGCAATGGGACAACTTGGCGGTATGGGAACAGCAGGTATGGTTCCCGCATGGTGTCCATTCTCTGATGGTGAAAAGATTATTTATCGAGGCTTGGCTGAGAAGGTATTCGAAGCGTCAAGGAAAGGAGTGCCTCATGAGAGAAAGCAAAAACTGAATTGGGTGAACATAAATCCTGAATATTTGATGCAGGTTTATGACCGGATGGTAGCTGAATCGGGGGCAAAAGTCCTTTTCTTTTCGAGGGTTGCTGCTGTAGAGATGTCAGCTGATGATACGGTAGATGCTATCATTGTAGCAAATAAATCCGGGCTTGTTGCATTCAAAGCAAAAGTTTTTATTGATGCGACGGGAGATGGAGATGTAGCTACCTGGGCAGGTGCTTCATTTAAAAAGGGAGGTGAGGATGGTATACTGCAAAGTTCTACTTTGTGTTTCTCGTTTGCCAATGTTGATAGCTATAACTACAATCTCATAGGCCCTTCATTGCATACGAGTAACAAAAATAGCCCTATCTTTGACGCGATTAAGTCCGGGAAATATCCATTGATAGGCAGACATTTCAATAGTAATCTGATCGGTCCGGATGTGGTACAATTCAATGCAGGACACATTGATAATGTTGATTCGACCGACCCGTGGGCTACTACGCGGGCGATGGCTACCGGTAGGCAAATCGCTGAACAATACTTGGAGGCATTGAAAGAACTTCAGCCTAAAACTTTTGGTAGTGCTTTTGTCGTAAAGACCGCCTCTTTGTTGGGAGTTAGAGATAGTCGTCGGATTGAAGGGGATTATACGTTTACTTTCCAAGATTGGCTGGAACGTAAAACATTTGAGGATGAAATCGGACGTAATTGTTACTATATTGATGTTCATAAACCGGGACATAAAGAGACTCGTTACAAAAAAGGTGAATCTCATGGAATTCCTTATCGTTGCTTGACTCCTAAAGGTATGAAGAATCTATTGACCGCCGGACGCTGTATTTCTACTGATGAAGAAGCTTTTGGAAGCTTACGAGTGATGCCACCTTGTCTGGTGACTGGTGAAGCTGCCGGAATGGCGGCAGTACATGCTATTAAACAGACAAAGAATGATGTTCATAAGATTGATGTCGGTTTTCTACGCAAAAGATTAAAAGAAGAGGGACAATACTTTTTATAAATATGTTAAGGACAATTTTTATAGGATATTCGTCTTGACAAATGCTTTTTAATGTTGTATCTTTGTAGTACGAGCGTGAATATCCACTTTAATAAATAACAGATAAAAGAAGATGAAATTAATAACTTGAATGATATAATATTCTAACAAATTCGGACATGTTCCTTGATTAGTATCAGAAATGGTGTATCGGATATAGGCAAAAAGGCTGCAAATTTTATGAAATTTGCAGCCTTTTTGTTGTAAAAGATGGATTTGAAAACTCGGAAATCCGATCGTAGAGTTTCTAATAAACTCAGATACCGTTCTTAATAAACTACTCAAAAGTTTATTAAAAACGTGAGATCCGTTTATATAGAAAGTTGTTTATATTTTTATATATTCTCAAGTTTGCGTTTAGAACCTTCTTGGTCGAAGGTAACTATACTTAACAAGTCAGAAAGTAATCAAATGAGACAATAGCTTTCTTGTTGGCTAAATTTATACGTGAAGCTCCAGAACAAACCGCGCTCCTTTCGTGTAATTCGTATCCAGTGTCAGGCTTCCGTTCATCTTGGCAGCAATCAGTGAACAGATCGGTAATCCTAGTCCATCCCCTGTAGTCAGGTCTTTTACTTCTGTGAAAGGCTTAAAGAGATTTTCCTGTTGCTCTGCCGGAATTCCTGTCCCTGTATCCGTAACGATGAATTGGTGCGTGTGTGCTCCCCGTTTCTTGAATTCAAGACTGATACGACCCTGTTCGGTGTAGAAAGCGGCATTTTTCAGTAAATAGAGAAGAATGCGTTCCAACTGTTCCTTGTTTGTCTTTACCTGAAGTTTTGGTGCATTGACTGAAGATGTGACATCCGGTTTTATGTGTTCTTTGGCTCTATCCATCACATTTTCACAGAAAGTTCCCACATTGGTTTCACTTAGTTCATAGAACTCGGTTAGTGAGTTTTCCAAAGATGACAGTTCTTGAATATCATCACTGAATTTCTTCAAAGCTGCAACTTGTCCCTGCATTTGGGCAGCTTCTTGAGGAGCCTTCTGTGACAGTTCTTCGGCTGAAGTAGCCAGCGTATTCAGGGTAGGTTCCATTTGCGAAGATATATTCTGTATAAATTTGGTTTTTAGTTCATTGTGTTCATTGGCAATTTTCACGCTTTTCTTTAATTTACGATTGCCGGCGATGAATCGCAGCAATATCACAGCCAGTATTGCCAGGCCGGCTACCAATATAGCCACTAGCACACAGAGACTTATGATAATATACTGCTTGGCAGATAGTGAGTCGTCTTTCTCCTGTATGGTCAGTTGGCTTTCGTCATATTTTCTCTTCAGTACATTTAGCTCATCCTGTGCGGTTAACGTTTTTACAGAGTCTGTCCAGACAATGAAGCTTTCGTAAGTGCGTTCCATCAGTGGAGCATTGTTGCCTTTCCGTGCAATACTGATAAGGTTCTTGTAGCAATCGCTCACTTTGGCATAGTCTTTCTTTTCTTTATATTGGTTGATAAGTTTGCGGAAACAGGCATCGCCTTGTGTGTTCTGGTTGAAAGTATAATAATAGTTGGCTTTTGTATACAGCAGTGCCTCCGTTAGGGAGTCGTTCTTTGCAAGATTAGCTGTTTCTTCCAGTTTATCCAACTGTGTCTTTGCCTGTGCGGGGTTTTTCAGTGCGGTGTACATCTGCAATCGTTCCTTATTGATAAGGAAACGCAGGTCATAAAAGACTTTCTTTTTATTCTGTTCTCCGGTCCATAGAAGCTGCTCCATGTCACGGCAAAGCTCGAATCCTTCTTTATAGAAATTCTCTCTGACATATAAAGCATTGGCCTGAACACCACATTCTATTGCCTGTGGGTAGTTTTCGCGGGCGGCAAATGCTTCGTATGCTTTTTTGAATAAATAGCGCGCTTTGATATAATCTTTCTGTTTAAGGCTGTTCTGCGCTTGTTCCTTTAGCTCTGTAGCTCTGTCTTGGGGAGTTTGCGCAGAAGTCAGTATGGTGAAACAAAATATTATCAGGAGGCTTGTTATGGATGCTTTCATATTATTGCTTATTTGTTTGTCACAAATGTAAAACAAATATATGAAAAAAGGTAGCGTTCACGGTGAAATAATTTTTATCTGTTTATATTTACTGTGATTACCCTGCCCAGTTCTCTCTGTCGAGATTCCGATAACTGATGGCTTCTGCCAGGTGGCTGGGAAGTATTTGCTCTGTTTCTTCCAAATCGGCAATGGTGCGGGCTACTTTTAAAATCCGGTCATAGGCACGGGCGGATAAATTGAACCGTTCCATGGCGTTTTTTAATAACACAAGCCCTTTATCATCCGGTTGGGCATATGTTGCCAGCAATCTGCTGTTCATCTGTGCATTGCAATAAATACCCGTACATTCGGCATACCGTTTCTCCTGTATCTGACGCGCTTTTATTACTCGCTGCCGGATGATACTGCTCGACTCTCCCTGTCTTTGATCGGATATCTTGTCAAAGGGTACGGGAACTATCTCTATTTGAATGTCTATACGGTCTAATAACGGACCGGATATCTTATTCAGGTATTTTTGTACTTGTCCGGGACTGCATACGCATGCTTTTGTCGGATGATTGTAATATCCACATGGGCATGGGTTCATAGATGCGACAAGCATCAGGTTAGCCGGATAACTAATGGTGCTTTTGACACGGGAAATGGTGATGTGCCGATCTTCCAGCGGTTGGCGTAATACTTCCAACACGCCCCTGTTGAACTCTGGTAACTCGTCCAGAAATAAAACCCCATTATGTGCCAGACTGATTTCTCCCGGCTGCGGGAAACTTCCTCCACCAACCATTGCTACTTGTGAAATCGTATGATGTGGGTCGCGAAACGGACGTTGGGTAATTAATGAGGACCCGCGTTGCAGTTTTCCGGCAACCGAGTGTATCTTGGTTGTTTCCAGGCTTTCCCCTAATGAAAGAGGGGGAAGAATGGACGGGAGTCGTTTAGCCATCATTGATTTGCCGCTACCTGGAGCACCTATCATGATTAAATTGTGTCCTCCGGCTGCTGCAACTTCCAAGGCTCTTTTCACATTCTCTTGTCCTTTTACATCTGCAAAGTCCAGGTCATTATGATTCTGTTGTTGATAGAATTCTTCCCGGGTATTGACAATCGTTGGTTCCAGTTCTCGTTCGTTGTTGAAAAACTCGATGACTTCTTTGATATTACTGACTCCGTATACTTTTAACTGATTGACAACGGCGGCTTCCCGTGCATTTTGTTGGGGAATGATAAGCCCTTCGAACCCGTCTTCGCGGGCTTTGATGGCGATAGGGAGTACTCCCTTGATGGGTTGAATACTTCCGTCCAGACTTAATTCACCCATAAGTAAATAGCGGGAGAATTTCTCGGAAGAGATTGTTTCACTGGCACCCAGCAGTCCGATGGCAAGCGGTAAATCATAGGCTGAACCTTCTTTGCGGATGTCAGCCGGTGCCATATTGACTACTATATTGCTTGTAGGCATTTTATAGCCATTCACTTGCAATGCGGAGATAATGCGTTGATGGCTTTCTTTGACCGCAGAGTCCGGAAGGCCGACGAGATAAAACATACAGCCGCGCGAGCTGTTGACTTCGATTGTGATGAGTGTTGCATCAATCCCTTGAACAGCCGCTCCGAAAACTTTGATTAACACGTTTGCTTACAGGTTATTTTTTCTTTTTATTGTCTTGTTTTTCCTTTTCTTCAGCTGCTGTGACTACTTCTTCAATTTTCTTTTTCAGCTGCTCTCCTTTGAGGTTTTTTGCCAGAATCTTGCCGTCTGCTGCCAAAAGAATGTTGCTGGGAACTTGTTTGATAGCATATTGTTTGGCAACCTCGGAATTCAATCCACCAAAATCACAAACTTGTTCCCAATTTAGCGTATCGCGTTTAATAGCATCCTGCCATTCCTTCTTGTCCATATCAAAGGAGACTCCGAGCATAGCGATGTGTTTGTTCTTTTTGTACTTCTTATAAAGTTCTTTTAACTCGCTGTTGCTTTGATGATTGGAGATACTATCTGCCCATGAGGCCCAGAAGTTGATTAACAGATTCTTCTTTTTGAAATCTTCGGATGAACGGGTAATTTTCTCTCCTTTTATATTGGGCAGGCTGAAAAACGGAGCATATTTGCCTGTCTCTGTCTTTTCGGACAAGGAGATAGCTTCGTTCAATTTCTCGATATATAGCTTGTCTTGCAGTATTCCTGTCATGACTTCAATTAATTTCTTTATCTTGTTGAAATCAGGAGAGTCTTTCTGCACAAAGTATTTATCCAACAGGTAAAGACTGACAAAAGAAGAATGATGTGTCCTGATGAATTCTTCCGCCTTTTGCTCTAAATCTTTTTCGGAAGGGTTGTTTAAACTACTCAGCTCTTTCTGAAAGGCTGTGAACTCTTCATTATATCTATTCCCGTTGATGTCCAGAAATTCGGGGTGGTCTATATTTCCTTTTATCTTGATTTGGTTTCCTTTATCGAGGAAGATCGGATATTCTATTTGGTTGTCAATCAGCAGATAGGCCGAAGTTATGGTATCTATGGAGGTGGTGTAGGAGAATTTGTCTCCTTTCGCGAAAATAGTATCTATCCGGTCAAAGGATTCGTCCATTCCGTACAGGTAGAGCGTATCTGTACCCAGTCCCTTGATTTCTCCGGTTATGCTTGTTTTCTTAGACGATTTGCCACAACCGCACAGACAGATGATTATGAGGATTAAAATGCTGCTCTTTTTCATTGCTTTGAATTCTTTTCTGCGAAAGTACGGTTTTTATGGATAAAAAAAAAGAATTGCCCGTCATTTATAATGACAGGCAATTCTTAATATTTAAAATAGAGTGGTAATTCTCTTATTTAATGATGCTCATGAAATCTGCATTTGTGAAGTATTTTGCAAATTCCAGGTCAGTAGCTGCTTTCTTAGCTAATGAAGAATCTTTAGCAACTGCGCTCTTCAAGCTGCTTGTTACCATAGAAGAATTGTTAGTTCTAGCACCTAAAACTGCCATCAGGTAGTCAGTGTAAGCATCCGGTCTTGTTACGTTAGCCAATGTGTTTTTAGCTTTGTTGTAGTCCTTAGCAAGGATTTGAGCCAAAGCAGCACTGTTAGTCTTAGAGTCACCGAATGAGTTAACTGCTCTTTCATATTGACCTTGAGCGATGTACAGGTTACCCATAGATTCGCCAAGTTCTTTTGTTCCGGCAGCTTTACCGAAGTATGCTTCTGCAGCTGTTTTGTCACCCTTCATCAAAGAGATCAAACCTAAGTTCATATTAACTTCAGGAGTAGCATTAACGCTGGCAGCTTTCTTGAAGTAAGATTCAGCTTTGTCAATGTTACCAGCCTGGTAAGCTAATTTACCCAAGTTGTTGTAACCACGGTAATCGTTCGGGAATTGTTTGGTAGCTTGAGTATAGATAGCTTCTTGTTTAGCAGGATCGCTAGTCAGTGTAGCAGCATACAGCAATTCTTCTACATTCAGTTCAGAAGGATTAGAAGAAGCCAGTTTAGTGATTTCTTCGTCAGACTTACCGATGATTTCATAGTTCAAAGTCAAACGAGAACGACGCAACTGAGGAAGAATAGTGTTAGCCAATTCTTTGTATACAGCAGAGATGTTTTTGATTTCGCTTTCTCTTTGAGCAGGATCTTGGTACATTGCAATAACGCGGAGGATCAACTCTTTGTCTTGGATGTTAGATTTAGAAACTAATTCTTGGAAACCTTCCCAGTCCTGTGCAGTATATTTAGCATCGATCGGAGCGTCGATTTTTGCTTTCTTCAGGTCTTTGCTCAACAGCTTAGTTGTGTTGTCTTCGCGGTTTTCAGCAAGAGTTGTATTCAAGCTTACACCACCATCAGGAGAAGCGTATGCAGAAACTTCGATGTTGCTGATCTTCTTGTTAGCAGCTTCGTTTACGTTAGCTACTTCTTTGTTGAATTCCTTAGCAGTCTTCAATTCGCTGGAACGAATGTTAGCCTGTTGGATCAAGAACATGATGTTAGCATCGTGTTTTTCTTTAATGATACGTTGGAAAGCGTCTTCGCCCAATGCAGGGTTAGCGTTACCTAATGTATTGTTTACTAATTCAGAAGTAGAAATTACACCATCAGCAATTTTCACAGCAGGAATAGTAACTACTTTCTTACCGATAGTAGCTTTGAATTCCAGGTACAATTCAGACTTAGCCATTTCCGGAACATAGTCGAAAGAAGTTTTCATAGTGTAGCTACCGCCCATCTTGTAAGAGATAGACTGGTCGTTACCTTCCACTTTTTCACCTTGGAAAGTAGCTGGTTGGCCTTTAGCTTCGCCGCCATTCCATTTCAAAACCGGAGTAACTTCTACAACCGCTTTCTTGTTGAAATACTTTTCAGGAAATTTACCATTGATGGTCGCAGGAACTTTACCACCTACTGCCTCCAGCACTTGCGGAGTAACAGTGAAGTAATCAGCTGATAATTCACCCATTTTTTTGCTGCAAGAAGAGAATAATGCAACAACCATTGCCATGAGTAAAGGCAAGTACAACTTCTTAGTCATTTTAGGTATAAATTAAATGTTTGTAATTGAAATATCGTCTATTTGTCAACCTCCTTCTGCTCGCACAGAAAAAGTAACGCAAAGATATTAATTCTTAATATAAATATATAGATAAGGGGCTGATTTTATCATAATTTAATGAAATAACTCCTCTTTTTCTTTCCGGTACTTGATATTTCGCGGGTGATGCTCAATAATCTCACTACGAAGCATGTTGCGGTCGATATGTGTATAGATTTCCGTTGTCGCAATAGATTCATGTCCGAGCATGCATTGAATAGCTCGCAAATTGGCTCCACCTTCCAGTAAATGAGTGGCGAAGGAATGCCGGAAAGTGTGCGGACTGATGTTTTTGGTAATACCTGCTTTTTCCGCTAATTCTTTTATCATGTGAAAGATCATAATCCGGGAAAGTCCTTTGCCTCTCCGTTGGCTGACGAAAACGAAATCCTCATGCCCTTTTTTAACTTCAATTTGATTGCGGTCTGGTATGTAAAGTTTTATTTCATTAATGGCTCGCGGAGAGATGGGGACGAGGCGCTGTTTGCTTCCTTTTCCTTCTACTTTGATAAAACCTTCATCAAAATAAAGGTCGGACAGCTTGAGAGTGACAAGCTCCGATACGCGAAGTCCGCAACTGTATAATGTCTCTAAAATAGCTCTGTTTCGCTGTCCTTCGGTTTTGCTGCGGTCAACGGCAGAGATGATCCGGTCAATTTCCTCCACAGTCAGTACTTCAGGAAGTTTAAAGCCTATTTTAGGTCCTTCTAACAACTCACTGGGGTCTGCTTCCAAGTAGTCTTCAATGATGAGAAAACGGAAGAATGATTTGATTCCTGATAAGATGCGGGCCTGTGAACGAGGGTGAATGCCAATATCGTGTAATCCGGCTGCAAAATGTTGAAGATCAGATAAACATACGTCTAATATATCTATCTTTTCCTGCTTCAAAAAACTCATCAGTTTGTTCAGATCCGTAAGATAGGCATCCAGCGTATTAGGAGATAAAGACTTTTCCAGTTTGAGATACTGCTGATACTTCCTGATTATCACGCCTTGTTGTTCCTTCTTCTTCTTTTTTTCGTTGATTTCCATTTCTTTTTTCTACCTTTGCACCTTGAAATATTGTTCTTTGGATACAAAGGTATATAAAAAACAGGATTGCGCGATGAAGATACAAATTATTAATGGCCCGAATATTAATCTGTTGGGTAAGCGTGAACCTTCCATTTACGGAAGCGTTACATTTGAAGATTACTTGGCTGATCTTCGCAAAAGATACGTTGACGTGGAGATCGACTATTTTCAATCGAATATTGAGGGTGAAATGATAGACTGCATACAGCAGGTGGGATTTGATGTGGATGGCATTATTCTGAATGCAGGTGCGTATACACATACTTCCATAGCCTTGCAGGATGCTATTCGCTCTGTGACGTCTCCGGTGATTGAGGTACATATTTCCAATGTGCATAGTCGGGAGTCTTTCCGACACGTATCGATGATTGCTTGTGCCTGCAAGGGAGTGATTTGTGGCTTTGGGTTGAATTCGTACCGTTTGGCCTTGGAAGCTTTGTTAGATAGATAATAAATAAGGTAATATAATATATAATAGGTAGAAAGACTATGTTATTGAAACAGACTAAAATTGTGGCTTCCATCTCGGATAGACGTTGCGATGTGGATTTTATAAAACAGTTGTTTGAAGCTGGGATGAATGTGGTGCGTATGAATACAGCGCACGCTAGCCGTGAAGGTTTTGAAGCTTTGATTGCAAATGTACGTGCTGTGTCCAACCGTATTGCGATCTTGATGGATACAAAAGGTCCGGAAGTTCGTACGACGGCTAATGCAGAACCAATTCCATATAAGACAGGTGATAAAGTAAAGATTGTAGGTAATCCGGATTTGGAGACAACCCGTGAATGTATTGCTGTTTCATACCCGAACTTTGTGTCCGATCTGAATATCGGTGGTACGATCCTGATTGATGATGGTGATCTGGAACTGGAAGTTATTGATAAGACTAATGATTATTTGTTGTGTGAAGTCAAGAACGATGCTACTTTGGGAAGCCGTAAGAGCGTAAATGTTCCGGGTGTTCGCATTAATCTTCCTTCATTAACGGAAAAAGACCGTAACAATATCCTTTACGCTATTGAAAAGGATATTGATTTTATCGCTCATTCTTTTGTACGCAATCGTCAGGATGTGCTTGATATTCGTGAAATTCTGGATGCTCATAATAGTGATATCAAGATTATTGCTAAGATTGAGAATCAGGAAGGGGTAGATAATATCGATGAAATTCTGGAAGTGGCAGATGGTGTAATGGTGGCCCGTGGTGACTTGGGTATCGAAGTGCCTCAGGAACGTATTCCGGGGATCCAGCGTGTACTGATTCGCAAATGTATTTTGGCAAAGAAGCCGGTAATCGTTGCTACTCAGATGCTCCATACGATGATAAATAACCCTCGTCCGACTCGTGCGGAAGTGACTGATATTGCTAATGCAATCTACTATCGTACAGATGCATTGATGTTGAGTGGGGAAACTGCTTATGGTAAGTATCCGGTAGAGGCTGTGAGAACAATGACTAAGATTGCTGCCCAGGCTGAAAAAGATAAATTGGAGGAAAATGATATCCGTATTCCATTGGATGAGAATAGTAATGATGTTACGGCATTCCTTGCTAAACAGGCAGTGAAAGCTACCTCTAAACTAAAAATACGTGCCATTATTACTGATAGCTATAGCGGACGCACTGCCCGTAATCTGGCAGCTTTCCGTGGAAAGTATCCAGTGCTGGCTATCTGCTATAAAGAAAAGACAATGCGTCATTTGGCTTTGTCTTATGGTGTGGAAGCTATCTATATGCCGGAATTGGCTAACGGACAGGAGTATTACTTTGCAGCATTGCGTCGTTTGTTGAAAGAAGGTCGTTTACAGCCTTCTGACATGGTTGGTTATTTGAGTAGTGGTAAGGCAGGAACAAAGACCTCATTCCTCGAAATCAATGTAGTGGAAGATGCTTTGAAGCATGCAGAGGAGACTGTATTACCTAACAACAACCGTTATCTTTAATTTTTAAAGAGGTAAGTTTTATGCAGGAAACCGAATCGATAGACGAATATATTTTGCAGCATATTGATCCCGAGAGCGATTACTTGAAATCGCTCTATCGGGATACGCATGTAAAGCTCCTTCGTCCTCGTATGGCTTCCGGGCATTTGCAGGGACGGATGCTGAAGATGTTTGTAGCAATGATTCAGCCTCGTCAGATATTGGAAATCGGAACGTATAGCGGCTACTCCGCCCTTTGTTTGGCGGAAGGTCTGCCGGAAGGTGGACTGTTGCATACGTTTGAGATCAATGATGAACAAGAGGACTTTACCCGTCCATGGTTGGAAAAATCACCATTTGCCGATAAAATTCGTTTTTATATCGGTGATGCTTTAGAACTTGTTCCGCGTTTAGGTGTTACCTTTGATATGGCTTTTATTGATGGTGATAAGCGTAAGTACATTGAATATTACGAGATGACGTTAGCGCATCTATCTGCAGGCGGATATATCATTGCTGATAATACTTTGTGGGACGGTCATGTTCTCGAACAGCCTCGCAACACGGATGCACAGACGATTGGTATTAAAGCCTTCAATGATTTGGTAGCGGAAGATGTGCGAGTGGAAAAAGTGATATTGCCTTTACGTGACGGATTAACGATCATAAGGAAGAAAATAGTAAGTAGTAAATCGTAAAATAGTAAATAACTTTATGGAAACAACCAGACAGAATAAGATATCTCGCCTATTGCAAAAAGAACTAAGTGAGATATTCCTGCTTCAAACAAAGTCCATGCCGGGTACACTGGTCTCTGTTAGCGCAGTTCGCATTAGTCCTGATATGAGTATTGCCCGTGTCTACCTCAGTGTTTTCCCTTCAGAGAAAGCAGAAGAGATGGTGAAGAATATCAATAACAATATGAAATCCATTCGTTATGAGCTTGGGACTCGTGTACGTCACCAGCTACGTATCATTCCTGAACTGAAATTCTTCGTGGATGATTCATTGGATTATATTGAGAAAATAGATTCATTGCTGAAGTGAAATAACTCATTGCAGAGGTGAACTTTCCTTTTTATATAGCCAGGCGTTATCTTTTTTCAAAGAAAAAGCATAATGCTATTAATATCATATCCGGCATTTCCGTATGTGGGGTGGCTCTTGCTACACTTGCTTTGGTTTGCACTCTTTCTGTTTTTAATGGTTTTCAGGATATGGTGGCCAGCTTTTTTACGGCTTTTGATCCGCAGTTGAAAATTACGGTCCGTGAAGGAAAGGTTTTTGATGCACAAGATGAACGGATTCGTGCCGTTTGTGCGCTTCCTGAAGTGGAGGTGTTTACAGAGACGCTCGAAGAGAATGCAATGGTGCAATACAAGGACCGTCAGGCTATGGTTGTACTAAAAGGGGTGGAGGATAATTTTGAAGAACTGACAGCCATAGACAGCATACTTTATGGCGCGGGAGAATTTGTTCTTCATGATTCGATCGTGAATTATGGCGTCATGGGAGTGGAATTGGTTGCGACCTTGGGAACTGGTTTGGAGTTTGTCGATCCTCTTCAGGTATATCTTCCCAAGCGAAATGCCAAAGTGAACATGGCAAATCCCGGCGCTTCTTTTAACCGTGATTATCTGTATTCTCCAGGTGTCGTATTTGTGGTGAATCAGCAAGAATATGATGGAAAATATATTCTGACTTCTCTTGATTTTCTTCGTCAGCTTCTGGATTATACAACAGAAGTCTCTGCGATGGAATTGAAATTGAAACCTAATGTAAATACTTCATCGGTACAATCTAAAATAGAAAACATACTAGGTGATGATTTTGTTGTTCAGAATCGTTATCAGCAACAGGCAGATGTTTTCCGTATTATGGAGATAGAGAAACTAATCTCTTATTTGTTCCTCACTTTTATTTTAATGATAGCCTGTTTTAATGTGATAGGCTCTCTTTCTATGTTGATCTTGGATAAGAAGGATGATGTAGTAACTTTGCGGAGTCTTGGAGCTAGTGATAAACTCATCTCCCGAATATTCCTCTTTGAAGGACGTCTCATTTCTCTTTTTGGCGCTATCTCCGGTATTGTCCTGGGCTTAATCCTATGTTTTATCCAACAGAAATTTGGTATAATTTCATTGGGAGGCGGTGGTGGTACTTTTGTTGTAGACGCCTATCCTGTCAGCGTTCATGCTTGGGATGTGGTACTTATTTTTATCACCGTTTTGGCAGTCGGATTCCTTTCTGTGTGGTATCCTGTACGTTATTTAAGTAAGAGGCTTTTATAAATCAATACTTGGGTCTTTCAAAAGTCCCGATGCTTTCTGATTGCTAAAAGCATCACTTTAAGTGACCATACAGGAAATGTTGAGAACATACCCTTCACTCTTCACCTTTTCTTCGAAATCCTTTATTCATCAGCGATAGCGGGTGAAGGGGCACTCCTTCACCTCGTATTTAATTAAAAAATTGAATTGTACCGGATGCAAATGCATGAATGATGATTGAGTCATTCTTTTATGTAATTTAGTAATAGCTTACATGTAGTCTATTACTGGATAAGTTGCTTTTGCTCCTATGCAAACTTCTTTTGGTCTAGGAGTAAAGTTGTTTTTCAATGGATGCAAACTATAAATACAAGTTTTGTTTTTATAAATGAAGCTTGCGTTTATAAAAACAAAGCTTGCATTTATATGATCAGAATTTGCGTTTATAGTTTCCATACTATCGGAAATAACTTTATTATTAGACGAAAGTAACTTTACTCCTAATGAAACAGAAGTTATCTATTAATAGATTGGAGATGAAGTAGTGGGTTACAATGACCAGTCAACTAAATTGAAAAAGAACCACTAGAGTAAGGACGGTACAACGTTCAGAGAGAGAAATTCGGTGAAAAGAAGAGCCTTCACCCGCTACCATCGATGAATAAAGGGTTTCGAAGAAAAGGTGAAAGGTGAACTCCATGTTTGAAAACTTATTGCGTGAGGCGTAAAAGAATCTATCTTTGATGGCACGTCCTGCCAAGTTACTTTTTAATCTTTCGTAATTGATAACTTTTAATCCGTTTTTGTGGTTTTTATTTTTATAATTGCTGATATACTACTATATTTGGCACAATTTTGTTAATTAGAAATAATCTGTAAAACACTTCCGTGAAACCTGAAAGTAATGACATAGACAGAATTATAAACAGTGATGAAGCGGCTTTTTGCCGTTTTATGGAACGTTATTCTTCACGTCTATATCATTATGTTTTTGCTTTGATTGGTCAAAAGGAACCGGCTGAAGAGGTTGTAAGTGATGTTTTCTATGAGGTTTGGAAAAACAGAAAAACCTTGGGTGGTATAGAAAATATGAATGCCTGGATACAGACGATTACTTATCGGAAAGCTATTTCTTATTTGAGGAAGGAAACGGGAAAAACTGAATTATCGCTTGACGGTATAGGGGATTTTATATTTGCTCCTATCCAGTCACCTGACGAGGCGATGATTAGTAAAGAGGAGATGGAGAAAATAAACAATGCTATCCAACAGCTACCACCTAAATGTAAACATGTCTTTTTCTTGGCGAAGATAGAAGGGTTACCTTACAAAGAGATTGCAGACATATTAAATATATCTGTGAAGACTATCAATAATCATATTGCTTTTGCTTTAGAAGAAATTGCTCAAAATCTGAATCTGGTTTTGCGTAAGAAATGATTAAAGACTTGCTGTTAATTGTTTGTATTTTAAGGATTTAATTATTTAAAGGAGCTTCTTGCTATTTTTACTTTTCGAGAAAAATAGAAAAAGTTCATTTTTAACTAGGAGATTTTTTTGAATGTTGCGTCTTTATTTATAGAACAACATTAAAGAAGATTATGGACTTAAAAGGATACCATTGCCTTGCTGATTTATTTGGTAAACTGAATTCTCAAGAAAAGCTTGAGGATGATTTTACTACTATACCTGAAGGCGGGAAACTGAAATTCTTTTGGGAAAAATGCGGGCATGAAAAGATTGATGCTTCTTCTATAATAGAGCGAACTAAACAAAAAATCCGGAGAGATGTAATGAGGCGTCGAAGAAATTATTTCTTAGTAGCTTCTGCTTCTGTCGCAGCTTCTATTTTAATTTGCATTTCAACCATCCACTTCTTAACTCATAGTGAAAACACTAATTTAGATTTTCAGGCTATTGCCGAACAGATGGACAGCCAGTCTGTTGAAGAAGTGACTCTTATCACTGCTAAAGAACAGCTCAATTTGGATGAGGATGCTTTTGTTACCTATTCAAAAGAAGGAAAGGTTACTGTTAATTCTAAAGTAATAAGAGAAAAAGAGGAAAAGAAAGTAAAGGTCGAACCGGAATATAACCAGTTACTTGTTCCCGCAGGGAAAAGAGTGCGGGTTGAACTGTCTGACGGAACCCGATTGGTTGTCAACTCTCAATCAAAAGTGATTTATCCTTGTCGTTTTAATGGAGATATTCGTAAAATATATGCCCAGGGAGAGGTGTTTCTGGAAGTTGCTCATGATAAGCAACACCCTTTCATTGTAGAATCTGAAGATTTCAAATTACGGGTATTAGGTACGAAGTTTAATATTTCAAACTACAAGGGGGAGGCAACTAATATTGTATTGGTGGAAGGTTCTGTTGAGGTGACCGATAGGAATGAGAGAAAAGCGCAACTGGTACCTAGTGATTTGCTGAATATAGCCAATGGCGCAATTGCCTATCAGAAGCAAGTGGACGTAGCCGAATATATTAGCTGGGTGGATGGTGTCATGTTGTTAAATGGTAATGATTTATCTCATATTATTCAGAAGTTGAGTATTTATTATGGCATTCCTATTCAATGCGAACCGATGGTAGGTAAAGAAAAGGTTTATGGAAAACTGGATTTGAAAGATGATATTGATGAGGTGATTGAATGTATCCGGCAGACAATCCCTATTGAAGTAGAAAAAAGTGATACTAGTATATACTTGAGTAAATAATGACAATTTAATTAATCTTATAAAACCAATATAGCCTATGAGAAACAGATAATACTATTCATGATACACAAAAAAATCGGATAAATATTGCCGTATTTACCCGATAGTAATTCCTTGAGTTAAATCAATAAATCCAAAATTGTTAACCTAAAAAGAAATTTTTATGGTAAAGAAAAGTATTTTTTTACACTTAAAGAAAAGACTTAAGCTTTTTTGCATTATAAACGTCTTTTTTATGATTCCATTTTCTTCATTCGGTGCTAATTCTATTAGTTGGAATTCCGAAGAAGATCTATTCTCAGTACAGTATGAGAATGCTACAGTTAAAGATATTTTAGATTATATCGAAAAACATAGTAAATATATTTTTATATATTCTGCTAATGTTCAGAAAAATCTGAATAACAAAGTCTCCATTTCAGTTTCCAATAAGAAAATAGATGCTGTGTTAAAAGAGCTGTTTTCAGAGACAGGACTGAATTATAAGATGTCGGGAAGACAAATTACTATTTCGGTGCCAGAAACTCCTAAGGTACAGCAAACTACACAGCAAAAGGGTATTAAGGTAACAGGTAACGTTTCAGATGAAAAAGGTGAGCCTTTGATTGGTGTAACAATCATTTTGAAAAATGATTCTACAGTACATGCGTTGACAGACATGAATGGTAATTATAGTATTATTGTTCCTGAAAGAAAATCTGTACTTTCTTTTCGTTATATTGGTTTTGTTCCTAAAGAAGAGGTTGTTAATAACCGGAAGGTTGTTAATGTACAAATGGTAGAAGATGTTGGTCAATTAGATGAGGTTGTAGTGGTTGCCTATGGCGCACAAAAGAAAGAGTCTGTTGTTGGTTCTATCACAACGATTGAACCTGCTAAGTTAAAGGTTTCTACTACTCGTTCAATAAGTAATAATCTGGCTGGTACAGTTGCCGGTGTATTAGCTGTGCAACGTTCTGGTGAACCGGGATATGATAATTCTTCTTTCTGGATTCGTGGTATTAGTACATTCCAGGATGCCGGACAAAACCCATTGGTTTTGATTGATGGTATAGAACGCGATTTGAATAATATTGATCCTGAAGAGATAGAATCTTTTTCTGTGTTGAAAGATGCTGCTGCAAGTGCTGTTTATGGAGTGCGGGGAGCTAATGGTGTTATTTTAATTAATACAAAACGCGGACAAGTTGGTAAACCTCGTGTGACTGTAAAGGCTGAATTTGCAGCTACACAGCCAGTTAAACTTCCCGAGTATTTGGGTGCGGCAGATTATATGCAGGTTTTGGATGATATCTTGATGGATACAGGACAACAGCCTAAATATACAGATCGTATTGCAAAAACTCGTGCAGGTTATGATCCTGATTTATATCCGGACGTGAATTGGATGGATGCAATTGCAAATGATTATGCTTCGAATCAGCGTGTAACAGTAGATATTTCTGGTGGTACAGAGACATTACGTTATTCTTTTGTTGCTGCTGCGTATAATGAACGTGGTATTTTGAAACGTGATAAAAGTTATGATTGGGATCCTACTATTAAATTGCAACGTTATAACGTTCGTTCTAATGTGGATTTGAAATTAAGTCCTACTACGCAATTACGTTTTAATATTGGTGGATATTTGCAAGATAGAAATTCTACAACGAAAGATATATCTCAAATTTTCCAGAAAGCGTTCGTTGCTGTTCCTCATGCTTTCCCTGCACAATATTCCAGTGGGCAGATACCGACAACAGAGGAGCCAAACGTTTGGGCATGGGCTACTCAAAGTGGATATAAAAGAAGAAGCGACAGTAAGATTGAAACACTGTTTTCTGTAGAACAAGATTTGAAATTCTTACTTCCGGGATTGAAAGTAAAAGGTACATTCTCATTTGACAGGTTTTCTTCAGGTACTGTTTCTCGTGGAAAGACACCGGATTATTATGTACCTGCTACAGGACGTGATGATGAAGGTAATTTGATTATAGCATCAAAATCCAATGGTACTAATTTCCTGGATTACTCAAAAAGCGGTGATTATGGAAATAAGAGCGTATATATGGAAGCTACTTTGTCTTATGACCGTACATTCGCCGAGAAACATTCCGTTGCTGCAATGTTATTGTTTAATCGTCGTAATTATGATGATGGAAGCAAGTTGCCTTACCGTAATCAGGGATTGGCAGGACGTGCATCTTATACCTATTCGGGTAAATATGTAGGTGAATTTAATTTTGGCTATAATGGTTCTGAAAATTTTGCCAAAGGTAAACGTTATGGTTTTTTCCCTTCAGGAGCTATTGGTTGGATTGTATCGGAAGAGGCATTTATGCAACCATTGCGTAAGGTCATATCTAAATTGAAATTGCGTGCGTCCTATGGTCAGGTAGGTAATGCTAATTTAGGTGGACGCCGTTTTGCATACCTTTCTACAATTACTGATGACTATGATACATTAAACATGTATAAATGGGGATTGGATAGCAGTTATGGCTTAACTGGTATGGCAGAAGGTGAGTTTGCAGTACAAGATTTGACATGGGAGATTGTTAATAAGATGAATTTGGGGGTTGAGCTAGGTTTCCTGAATGGTATGATTGATTTGCAATTAGACTATTTCGATGAACGCCGTAAAGATATATTTATGCCACGTGAGTCTGTTCCGATGACGGCTGGATTTATGAAGCAACCTTGGAAGAATTTTGGAAAAGTGACTAATCAGGGCGTAGAAGTTTCTTTAAATGTTAATAAACAGTTTGGCAAAGACTTATTTGTCAGCTTAATGGGAACATTTACCTATGCTCATAATGAAATAACAGAAAAGGATGAACCTAGTGCAGTAGTTGGTACTAACCGTGCTGAAACAGGACATCCGGTAGGGCAATTAACTGGCTATATAGCAGAAGGTTTGTTTACAGAAGACGACTTTGAAGACGTAAGTACAGGTAAACTGAAAGAAGGAATTCCGACTCAAAGTTTTGTAGGTAAATTACGTCCGGGGGATATCAGATACAGGGATGTCAATGGTGATGGTAAAGTGGACGTATTTGATAAATCTCCAATCGGAGGAACAAAAGATCCGGAGATAGTATATGGCTTTGGACTGAATATGAAATATAAAGATATAGATTTTGGGGTTCTCTTTCAAGGAATAGGCCGTAGTTGGAATATATTAGGATCAAGCATTATTCCGGGTGCCAATAGAGGAGTGACAGGCAATATGTTTACTAATGCAAATGATCGTTGGACTGTAGACAACCCAAGTCAGAACGTATTTTATCCGCGTTTGGATGACGGTATAAATAGTAATAATAACCAACCATCTACATGGTGGCTGCGGAATATGAGTTTTTTACGTTTAAAAAACATTGAACTTGGTTATTCTTTACCAAAGAATTTGTGGAGAAATACTACAGTTATATCGGGCATTCGTCTTTTCGTGAGAGGAACAAATCTTTTAACATTCTCAAAATTTGATTTGTGGGATCCGGAAGTCGAGAATACTACAGGGGCTGCGTACCCAATTATGAAATCGTTATCTGCAGGTTTTGAAATTAAATTCTAATAATAGGGCATATGAAAAATAGCATATTAAAATTTATAGTATTAAGTATTATTACGACATTTGCTTTTTCTTCTTGTTCTGATTATCTGGATAAGCAACCGGATGACCAGTTGGACTTAGAATCAGTATTTGAGAATAAAAAGAATATGGAACGTTGGCTGGCATATGTTTATCGCGGCCTGCCTGAATATTATACTTATGATGGTCCGGATGCCATAGCTGATGAACTGATTCCTTCGGTTGGTTGGGAAGCGCAAGGATTTAAAGCCATTCAATATCAAAAAGGTAACTGGACAGCAGACAATCCCGGAGTAATTACTTATTGGAATACTTATCCTAAATATATCCGTTCCGCTTATTTGTTTATTAAACATGCTCACCCGCTGGAGGCTGTACCGGCTGAAGAAGTGGACTTTATGAAAGCTGAATGTCGTTTCTTTATAGCTTATTATAATTCTATGATGGCTATAGCTTATGGTTCGGTTCCCATTATTCGCGAGGCTAGTGAAAGTACTTCGGCTGATGATCTGATGTTGAAACAAGAGCCGTTTTATAATGTAATTGATTGGGCAGATCAAGAAATGCTGGAAGCTTCAAAACAATTGCCTGCCACTCAAACTGAAGATAAGAAATATGGCCGTGTGACTTCTGTTGGATGTTTGGCAATGCGTGCGCGTATGTTATTATTTGCTGCTAGTGACTTGGTGAATGGTAATCCTGCATTGGCGAATATAAAAAACATTGATGGAACTCCTATCTTTAATTCTGCACATGATCCGGAACGATGGAAAAGAGCAGTAGATGCTTGTAAACTGGTTATCGATGAGGCGGAAGCTGCTGGCTATCATTTGCATTATGAATATTTGGATAACGGTGATATTGATCCTTTTCTTTCTTATCAGAATGCAGTGATGAAGAGATGGAACGAAGCAAACAGAGAATTACTGTTTGTTCGTACAATGGATTCCGGTGGATGGTATGATAAAAACTGTATTCCACGTGGTTTGGGTATTAATGGAGTGGGAGCGATCGGAATAACCCAATCTTTGGTTGATGCTTTTTTCATGAGAAACGGTCAAAGACCTATTATAGGCTATAATTCGGATGGTTCTCCTAAAGTTAACCCTGATGCTAATTATTCAGAGACAGGCTTTAGTACGCAAAAAGAGACTTATTCTACAAAGTGGCAGTATGGGTCTTCAGAAGGAGATCGTAATAAAGATGAAAATGTAGTTGTAGATGCCAATACATATAAAATGTATTGTGACCGCGAACCTCGTTTTTATATTTCAGTACTGCATAACGAACAATGGCATATTGGTGGTAAGAGAAATACAGATTTCTATATGGATGGTAAAGACGGTGGTCCTTCTCACGACGCTCCATGGAGCGGCTATCTGGTACGTAAGAGAGTAGACCCATCTGCAAATCCCAAAGAAGGCAGTGGAGATTATAAAAACCGTCATGGTGCATTATGTCGTTTGGCAGAGATCTATTTAAGTTATGCTGAGGCGTTAAATGAATATAGCATTGAGAAGGGCACTTATACTGCTAATCAAAAAGAGATTCTGAAATATGTCAATTTGATTCGTGAGCGTGCGGGTATTCCTGAATATAGTGTTTCAGCTGAAGAAGGCAAGATAACAGCCCCATCAGATCCTGTAGAAATGCGCGAGTTAATTCGTCAAGAAAGGCGTGTGGAATTGAATTGTGAATCTGGACTTCGTTTTAATGATCTGCGTCGCTGGAAATTAGCCGAGAAAGTATTGGATGGTGATTTTTATGGCATGAATGCTTATATTAAAGTATCCGATGCGGACTATAGAAATAAATATTATACTCGTACAGTATATCAGACACGTAAATTTATAAGCTATTGGTGGCCTATTCCACAGGACGATATTGATAAGAATTGGAATTTGGTACAAACTCCTGACTGGACCGTCGGAAACCAATAAATAGTTATAATATTAATATATTGAATATAGATATGAAAAACGGATATATATTTAAGAAGAACCTTTTACGGTTCTTCTTCCTGACACTTGCTTCGTGTTTCATAGTAGCATGCAATGATGATGACGATGCTACTAATTCGCTCGACAATCGTACAAGTTTAGTTCTTACTCCTTCTGATTATGAAATAGAACTCAAGGAAGATACCCCGGATGAGGTTGCATTGACGTTAAACTGGACGGAAGCTGACCCAATAGGCTCTGACTATTATATTTCCTATCTTTATAAAATGGATCTGGAAAATAACAGTTTTGGAACAAACACAATGATAAGGGAGTATATTGATGATGATTTTTCTAAAAGTTATACTCATAAAGAATTGCAGAGTTTATTGGTGTCAAAGTGGAAGCAGCAGCCTGGTGATTTAGTAAAGTTACAAGCCCGTATTATCGGTTCTGTAGAAGGGCCTAAGTTTGTAAAACCGGAAGTTTCTACAGTTACTATAAAAGTAAAGATGTATTCTGAAAAGACTTTTGTAGCAGACCATCTTTATATGTCAGGCACAGCTGTTGATGGTGAAGATATTGAAATCTTGCCAATGGAAAGTCAGCCGAAGCGTTATGTTTCCATTTGTGACTTGAAGGCAGGTAATCTTCACTTCCCGATTGTTTGGAAAGATGAAAATAAGATTAATGCCATCTCACCAGTTGCTGCAGAACAACAGATAACTGATGGAGCAATGGAAGCTAAAATTAAGGGGATAGATAATGCTGGATATTGGGTGATTCCTGAAGATGGGCAGTATCGTGTAGTGGTAGATTTTGAAACACGTACCGTTACTATAGGTTTGGCTAGTAATTTTATAGAAGCTGATAAAATCTATATTGCCGGAACTTGTGTTAGCGCAGATGTAGAGATGACTCGCACGATAGAAGATGAAAATCAATATGCGTTCCATGCAGAACTGCAACCAGGTACTATTTATTTCCCGATCTTGTTTAATGGACAGAAAGATATGGCTATTGCTCCGGAAGAATCAGGCGATTTTACAGATGGTACAGCAATGAATATCTCGACAATGAGTCCGGAAACAGCTGCGCTTGGTTATCATTGGAATATTAAGATTGCGGGTGTCTATCGTATTGTGATTAACATAAATACTAAAAAGGTTACGATTTACTCCCCCGAAACAGATCCTAAACCAATGGTTGTTTCGTGGACATGGAACAATAATACGGTGACTACCACTATTGAAAGAGTCTTTATTTGGGGACCATACGATGGATGGGCTAAAGATGGCACTGGTGATACAGGATTCACTATGGCTCATTCTATGACACCTAGTTTGGCAAATCCTTATTTGTTTATATACAAAGGAGCGGAGTTACCCAGAAAGAATTCCATTAAAGATAAAGATGGAAATGCACATCCGGGTGGATTGAACTTTAAAGTCGGACCGCAAAGTGCAGGTTGCTATACCTTTGGCTCAACAGCAGATGCCATCAGAGGATCTTATGACGGTTGCCTTGATATTGCAGAGAGTGACTACAATCAAAAACAGACTGTAGTCGGTGGACAAGCTAACAACCGCTATGCTTTCTTTAGTGTACCTGTAGGAGTTAATTACATAGAATTAGATATTAAAGAACTGACAGTATTCTTTGATAAGAGATAATCAAGCAGGATAATATTAAGAGTGCTATATCAATCTCGTGATTTTTATATGAATAAAGAGAACAATGATATAGCACTCTTTAAAAAAACAATTAGTAGTATGGTTGTAAGAAAGATTAGTTATTATAGAGTAATTGTGTCTCTTTGTCTGTTTATGTTTCTTTTATCTCCTGTTTTCGGAGACGAGAATTCAGCCGTTTCATTTGATAAGGAACTATCAGAGAATAACATAGTTACGATTCAGCCTGATTCTTTGCGTATTCTTCATAACCCGCTTACAGGATGGGTGCTCTATGCAAGTATGGGAGTGGATGCTGCGGATTTTTGGGCACAGTATGACCATATGTATATTCCTGAACTGGGACACAATGTTAGTGTGACAGATTATGCTCATACGCTTTATATTCGCGCTAGTTGGACAGATTTTAATCCACAGGAAGATGTATATGGTTGGAAAATTGATTCTAATTTGAGAGCATATATTGAAGGAGCTTATCAGCGGAATATGCGTTTGGCATTTCGTGTTGTAGTTGACAGTCGTGATAAGAGAACAGAATTTACTCCTCAATTTGTAAAAGATGCCGGTGCAAAAGGATTTATGAATAAAGGTAAATGGTCACCTTATTCTGACGATCCTGTTTTTCAGAAGTACTATACTAAATTTGTGAAGGCTCTGGCTAAAGATTTCAACGATCCTTCGAAAGTTGAATTTATAGATGGATTCGGACTTGGGAAATGGGGAGAATATCATACAATGATTTATTCAACAGGTGATGATACTCCAAAGAAAGCTGTTTTCGATTGGGTGACAGATATATATTCTCAAGCTTTTGATAAAGTTCCGGTAGTAATTAACTACCATAGATGGATTGGTGCGGGAAAAGATTGGGTAGATGATGAACATTTTGCTGCTGACAGTGAAGAAATGCTGGAAGAAGCAATCAAGAAAGGATATTCATTACGTCATGATGCATTTGGTATGACAACCTATTATGGCAGTTGGGAACGTAGGTTTGCAGAAAAATATCGTAATATATGCCCTATTATTATGGAAGGTGGCTGGATTGTCAAATCACATAATTATTGGCAGGATCCTAGAGGATATCGCAAGGATTCACACGAGGACGTAAGACGCGGTGAGTTTGATGACAGCAAAGAGGCACATGTCAATATGATGGATTTTCGTTTTGGTGATACAGAGTCCTGGTTTAAAGATGCTTTTGATTTAGTACGCCGATTCCTTCGGGAAGGGGGGTATAGGCTCTATCCCAGTGAAATCTCTTTGCCGTTAGAAGTCTCTAAAAAAACAACGCCGACTATTAAACATTGCTGGAACAATCTGGGATGGGGGTACTGTCCTACTAATATTCCGCAATGGAATCAAAAATATAAAGTAGCTTTCGCTTTGCTTGATTCTGAAACGAATGAGGTGCGATATACATTTGTGGATACGGATACAGATTTATCCAAGTGGATAAAAGGAAGTCCCGCTGAATATGTATTTGAGCCGGATATGTCCAAAGCTGAAACAGGTACTTATGTTTGGGCTGTGGGCTTGGTTGACCGGAGTAATAAAGATCTCGTAGGGCTGGATATTGCCGCCAAAGGGGATATATTGGATTCGGGCTGGTTAAAATTGTCGAAAGTAAGCATAAATAAATAAGAGCTATAGGTATGAAGATTAATTTTCAAAATATGTGCAGTTTGAGAAAAATAAGTTGCGGGCTTATTTTTTCTATGGCTATATCATTAGTCGCTTGTGGCAGTGATAATGATGAAGAAGGAGGTGGTAATGGTGATGATGGTTTGGTAGAAGATACTTCTATTCCTGGGAACAGCATTGTCACGGTAAAGCAGAATCGAAATATCATTTTGCATAATCCTCTTTCCGGATGGGTATTATATGCGGGTATTGGTGATGGTTTATCTTCCACATTCTGGCAGGATTATGATAATTTCCCGTCATCGGAAGGCACTGTAAAGGTCTCTGATTATGCAAATACCTTATACCTTCGTGGTGCCTGGGCTGATTTTAATCCTGAAGAAGGAAAATACGCATGGAATTCTGATTGTGATACCCCTTCGGCTAAGCGACTGAAGATGTTGATAGAGGGAGCTAAGCAAAGAAATATGAAATTGGCCTTTACTTTTGTGGTGGATAGCCGTGATAAGCACTATAATTTTACTCCGAATTTTGTAAAAGAGGCTGGCGCGAAAGGATATGAAACACAAACAGGTTCAGTAAAAGTATGGTCTCCCTATCCGGATGATCCTATTTTCCAGAAATATTATGAGAAATTTATCAGGGCTTTGGCTAAGGATTTTAATGATCCCGACAAAGTACAGTTTGTAAGTGGTTCAGGATTTGGAAAATGGGGAGAGTATCATAGTGTATGGTACTATCAGGTGCGTGAGTTGGGAAAACCGGAGCTGCCGACTCGTGAGGCTGTTTTCGATTGGGTGACAGATTTATATTCTCAAGTATTTGATAAAGTTCCTGTGTTTGTAAATTATCATCGTTGGATAGGTACAAGCAAGGAATGGGACGGCAATAATTATGATAAGGATACTGAAAGATTAATAGGAAAAGCAGTAGCTAAAGGATATTCATTACGTCACGATGCGTTTGGTATGAAAACTTACTATTCTACTTGGGAACGCAATTTTATAGCCAAGTGGAAGTATCTCGTTCCTGTAGTAATGGAAGGTGGCTGGGTGAAAAATTCTCATGGAAACTCGATTCAGGGAGATGGATATGCCAATTATGCAGAAGTACGTCAGGGTGAGTTTGATGAGGCTAAAACAGCCTGCGTCAATATGATGGATTTACGCTATAATTCAGACTTTCGCAATGGAGAAACTTATTCATGGTTTAATGAAGCTTTCCAATTAGTTAAACAATTCTGTACAGAAGGAAGCTATCGTTTATTTCCGGACAGAATTTCTTTGCCTACAACTATCTCTAATGGTAAACAGATTGAAATAGCGCACCGTTGGAATAATTTTGGTTGGGGATATTGTCCGACGAATATTCCCCAGTGGAAGAATAAATATAAAGTGGCTTTTGCTTTATTGGACACCAAGAATGATAAACCGAAGTATGTATTTGTTGATGGAGAACCGGAAGCTTGTGATTGGGTGAAAGGTACGGCTAAATCATATACGTTTACAACCCGGGTTGAAGGCGTGGAGGCAGGTAAATACATGTGGGCTGTTGGTATTGTTGATACGACAAAGCAGAATGAGATTGGAATTCACCTTGCTGTGAAGAACAATGTAACATCTGCCGGATGGTTGAAATTATTTGAAGTTACCGCTCGGTAAGTCATAGTCAATTGCTACGAGATACATTAATTGTTGGAAATGAATGTATTGGCAGGGCATAGTTCTCCGGCTCGTTGGGCATATATCTCCAATGAACTGATTGTAAGTGTCTGGTACTTAGCTAAATGATAAGTGCATGGAATGGCTGGAATAAGTATCTGCTTACGTATTGCTTGATATACATCTGAAAACTAGAAATAATAATTAACTGACGAAAACATTGATGAGAAAAAAAGTTTTGATTTTGGGATTGTGCCTATTGGGAGTCACACATTCTCTTTCGTCAAAAGATAAAAAGAGTATTCCTTTGTATAAGGATGCCAAAGCTCCAATTGAAAAACGTATTGATGATTTAATATCGCGTATGACATTGGAGGAGAAGGTTTTACAACTAAACCAATATACATTGGGACGAAATAACAATGTGAATAATGTTGGCGAAGAAGTGAAAAAAGTACCGTCAGAGATTGGTTCTTTGATTTACTTTGATATAAATCCAGAGTTGCGTAATAGTATGCAGAAAAAAGCGATGGAAGAATCTCGTTTGGGCATTCCCATCATTTTTGGCTACGATGCTATTCATGGATTTCGCACCATATATCCTATTTCGTTGGGGCAAGCCTGTTCATGGAATCCGGGATTGGTAGAACAGGCATGTGCGGTATCTGCACAAGAAGCCCGCATGTCTGGGGTTGATTGGACTTTTTCTCCCATGATCGACGTGGCACGTGATCCTCGATGGGGACGTGTAGCCGAAGGATATGGTGAAGATCCTTATACAAATGGAGTGTTTGCCGCTGCTTCGGTGCGTGGGTATCAGGGAGATGATATGGCAGCAGAGAACCGTATGGCTGCTTGTCTGAAACACTATGTAGGTTATGGTGCTTCGGAGGCTGGGCGAGATTATGTTTATACCGAAATTTCAGCTCAAACTCTTTGGGATACTTATCTACTGCCCTATGAGATGGGAGTGAAAGCTGGTGCGGCCACTTTGATGAGTTCTTTCAATGACATCAGTGGAGTACCTGGGTCAGCTAATCCTTATATCATGACCGAGATATTAAAGAAACGCTGGAAACATGACGGGTTCATTGTGTCTGACTGGGGGGCTGTGGAACAGTTAAAGAATCAGGGATTAGCCGCTACAAAGAAAGATGCTGCTCGGTATGCTTTTAATGCGGGGCTTGAAATGGATATGATGTCTCATGCCTACGATCGTCATCTGAAAGAGCTTGTAGAGGAAGGTAAGGTAACAATGGCACAAGTTGACGAATCAGTCCGTCGAGTATTGCGTGTAAAATTCCGTCTGGGTTTGTTCGAACGTCCTTATACTCCGGTTACTAATGAGAAGGATCGTTTTTTCCGTCCGCAAAGTATGGCTGTGGCCGCTCAACTGGCAGCAGAATCAATGGTGTTGTTGAAAAATGACAATCAGATATTACCACTTACAAACAAAAAAAAGATTGCCGTAGTAGGTCCAATGGCAAAAAATGGTTGGGACTTATTGGGTTCCTGGTGCGGACATGGAAAAGATACGGATGTGGAAATGCTCTATGATGGGTTGACTGCCGAGTTTGGAGGAGACGCCGAATTACGTTATGCAATGGGATGCAAACCGCAGGGCAATGACCGTTCAGGTTTTGCTGGCGCATTGGACGTTGCTCGTTGGTCTGATGTAGTCATTGTTTGTTTGGGTGAGATGCTTACCTGGAGTGGTGAGAATGCTTCCCGTTCTACGATTGCTTTGCCACAGATTCAAGAAGAATTGGTGAAAGAACTAAAGGAGGCTGGTAAACCTATTATATTGGTGCTTTCTAATGGACGTCCCTTGGAGTTAAATCGCATGGAACCTCTTTGTGATGCTATATTGGAGATATGGCAACCGGGTATAAATGGTGCGCGTTCAATGGCAGGAATTTTATCCGGGCGTATCAACCCTTCCGGTAAACTAGCCATGACGTTCCCTTATTCCACAGGACAAATTCCTATTTATTATAATCGCCGCAAGAGCGGACGCGGACATCAGGGATTTTATAAAGATATAACAAGCGATCCGTTATATCCGTTCGGGCATGGATTAAGTTATACCGAATTTAAGTATGGCACTGTTACCCCTTCTGCTACTAAGGTGAAGCGCGGCGATAAACTGTCGGCAGAAGTGACTGTCACCAACACCGGTTCCCGCGACGGAGCAGAGACTGTTCATTGGTTTATTTCCGATCCTTATTGCTCTATCACCCGTCCGGTGAAAGAACTGAAACACTTTGAGAAACAACTTATCAAAGCCGGAGAAACGAAGACTTTCCGTTTTGACATCGACCTGGAACGTGATTTCGGTTTTGTCAATGAGGATGGTAAACGCTTCCTTGAAGCCGGTGAATATCATATTCTGGTACAAGGACAGACCGTTAAAATAGAACTGATAGACTAAAAATGTAAAGAACAAAAGTGTGTGAAGAGCTGATAGCTAAGTTGGTTTTTTACACATGTTATATTAACACAGAATCACCATGAAAAAGAAAATAGGAGGCATAGGTTTATGTATGCTTGCATGGAGCATATTAACCTGTGCACAAACAATCACTCCCCAAGCCGAACAACGTGCGAAGGACATTGTATCAAAAATGACTTTGCAAGAGAAAATAGAGTATATCTCCGGATATACCAGTTTTTCTCTGCGTGCCATTTCCCGTTTGGGAATACCTGAAATCAAGTTGGCTGACGGGCCGCAGGGAATTCGTAATCATGCTCCCAAGAGCACTTTATATCCTTCCGGAATACTTTCCGCTTCTACTTGGAACCGGGAATTACTTTATAAGTTAGGGCAAGGCTTGGGACAGGATGCCAAGGCAAGAGGAGTTAGTATCCTGCTTGGTCCGGGCGTGAATATCTATCGTGCTCCGTTGTGCGGCCGTAACTTTGAATACTTCGGTGAAGACCCTTACTTGACAGGTGAAACGGCGAAACAATATATCCTGGGAGTACAATCGGAAGGAGTCATTGCTACAATCAAACACTTTGCTGCCAACAACCAGGAATGGAGCCGCCACCATGCCAGCTCTGACATAGACGAGCGTACTTTGCAGGAAATCTATTTCCCGGCTTTCCGGAAAGCAGTACAGGAAGCCAATGTCGGCGCCGTAATGAACAGCTACAATCTGTTGAACGGTGTCCATGCCACCGAACATAAATGGTTGAATATTGATGTCTTGCGCAATCTTTGGGGCTTCAAAGGTATTCTGATGTCTGACTGGACTTCTGTATATTCCGCCGTAGGCGCTGCTAACGCCGGACTTGACCTCGAAATGCCGAAAGGACGTTTTATGAATTTGGAGAATCTGTTGCCTGCTATCAAAGCCGGCACAGTGACAGAAGAAACCATCAACCTGAAAGTACAACACATCCTGCAAACTCTGATTGCTTATGGTATGCTGGATAAGGAACAGAAAGACAGCAACATCGCAGAGGATAATCCTTTCTCCCGCCAGACAGCTTTAGAGCTGGCGCGCGAGGGTGTAGTCCTGTTGAAGAATGAAGGAAACTTGCTCCCGCTGAAAGGAAAGACAGCCGTAATGGGACCTAATGCAAGTTTGATTCCTACCGGTGGCGGCAGTGGGTTTGTCACTCCTTTTTCTACCGTCTCAGTGGCTCAAGGCTTGAAGGAATTGAAGAAAAGGAATCTGTTACTATTGACGGATGATGTGATTTATGAAGATATTGTCCATGAGTTTTATACTGATGCTAATCGTCAGATGAAAGGCTTCAAAGCTGAATACTTTAAAAACAAGACTCTTTCGGGCCAGCCTGAAGTAATACGCACGGAATCCTCTGTTGATTATGACTGGGGATATGGAGCACCTTTGGACGGCTTTCCGACAGATGGATTCTCTGTCCGTTGGACAGCCTGCTACATGCCACAAACTGACGGTCAGTTGAAACTTCATATCGGTGGTGATGACGGTTATCGTCTGTTTGTGAATGACAAGCATATTACAGGAGATTGGGGAAATCATTCATACTCTAGCCGTGAAGTTGAACTGCCGGTTGAGGGTGGTAAGGAGTACCGTTTCCGGATTGAATTCTTTGATAATATTTCTTCGGCCATCATTCGTTTTAATGCTTATAGCCTTAATGAGGCGAAACTTCGTCAAGGATTGGCAAAGGTGGATAATGTTGTGTTCTGCACAGGTTTCAATAGTAATACCGAAGGCGAAGGCTTTGACCGTCCGTTTGCCTTGCTCCGCTATCAGGAATTGTTTATCAAGAAGATTGCGTCCATGCATCCCAATGTTGTGGTTGTACTGAACGCTGGTGGCGGTGTGGATTTCACCAACTGGTATGATGCTGCAAAAGCGATTCTTATGGCCTGGTATCCGGGACAGGAAGGCGGCCAGGCGATAGCTGAAATCCTGACCGGTAAGATTTCTCCAAGTGGAAAGCTACCGATTTCTATCGAGCGGAAATGGGAAGATAATCCGGTGCACGGCAGTTATTACGAGAACTTAAAGGCGGAGATTAAGCGTGTAGACTATTCCGAAGGTGTCTTTGTCGGTTATCGTGGATACGACCGTTCGGGAAAAGAACCTTTCTATCCGTTTGGCTACGGTTTGTCTTATACTACTTTCGCTTATAGTAATATGGCTGCGGAGAAAACGGGTGAGCATCAGGTTACCGTTAGCTTTGATATAGAGAATACAGGTAAGATGGATGCTTCGGAGGTGGCACAGGTGTATGTGCATGATGTACAATCTTCTGTTTCCCGTCCGTTGAAAGAACTGAAAGGATATGAAAAGGTATTCTTGAAGAAAGGGGAGAAGAAGCGGGTTTCTGTTGTGCTGGATGAGGATGCATTCTCTTTTTACGATATGAATCAACACCGCTTTGTAGTGGAAAAAGGAGACTTTGAGATCTTAGTCGGTCCTGCTTCCAGTCAATTGCCTTTAAAGGCTATGGTTGAACTGTAATGACCGAATGATAAACAAATAAATATATAATGAAAAAAACACTTTTATTGGGAGCGTCTCTGTTATGTTCCGTTTTTATAATGGCAACAGAGATTCCTTTTCAAAAAGCAGAAATAAAGTCTATCATGCGAAAGGTGGCGGATTGGCAGATTGCCAATCCACACCCCGCTCCTGAACATGACGACTTGAACTGGCCGCAAGGTGCTCTTTATGTCGGCATGGTGGATTGGGCGGAATTAACTGAAAAAGAAGACGGTGATGATACATATTATAAGTGGCTGACTCGTATCGGGCGGCGGAATTGTTGGCAGCCGGACAAACGGTTTTATCATGCTGATGACATCGCTGTTTCACAGTCCTTTTTGGATTTATACCGCAAGTACAAAGACGAAGCAATGATTATCCCTACGCTCGCCCGTACGGAATGGATTGTCAATCATCCGTCTGAAGGCAGTTTCAAGCTGGTGGAGGGAGACTTAAAGACCTTGGAACGTTGGACTTGGTGTGACGCTCTCTTTATGGCTCCCCCTGTATATGCCAAACTGTATATGCTGACCGGAGAGAAAAAATATATCAAATTTATGAATCGTGAGTATAAAGCGACTTATGGTTACTTGTTCGATAAAGAAGAAAACTTGTTTTACCGTGACTGGCGTTATTTTGATAAGCGCGAAGCCAATGGTAAGAAAGTCTTTTGGGGACGTGGCAACGGTTGGGTGCTTGGTGGTCTGGTTGAAATATTAAAGGAACTCCCCAAGAAAGACAAGAACCGCAAATTCTATGCGGAATTGTTTGTAAAACTGGCCACACGTGTTGCCGGATTACAGCATCCGGACGGTTTCTGGCATGCCAGTCTTTTGGATCCTGCCTCTTATCCATCGCCGGAAACGAGTTGCACTACTTTCATTGTCTATTCCATTGCTTATGGAATAAACGAAGGTTTATTGGATAAGGAAACCTATCTTCCAGTGTTGGTAAAAGGCTGGAATGCATTAGTCTCGGCTGTGGAACCGAATGGGAAACTGGGTTATGTGCAGCAAATCGGTGCCGACCCGAAGAAAGTGACTCGTGACATGACGGAAGTTTATGGAGTTGGTGCTTTTTTGATGGCAGGCAATGAAATTTATAAAATGGCGAGATAATCTGTTCCCTCTGTGAAGATAGTAAACAATAATCATAAAAACGCTGTACTGTGATGAAAAAATTCTTACTGATATGCATAGCCGTAGCCTGTAGCCTTGTGGCTGTAGCCGAAGAACTGCTCATCGAAGCAGAAAGCTTCAACCAGCGAGGCGGCTGGGTGCTCGACCAGCAGTTCATGGATCAAATGGGTTCACCCTATCTCATGGCACATGGCATGGGCATCCCTGTGGCGGATGCTACGGCAGAAATCAACATTCCCCAGGCGGGCACTTACTACGTATATGCCCGTACTTACAACTGGACTTCGCCTTGGACCAATGCCGAGGGTCCCGGAAAGTTCCGCCTGGCTTTAGGCGGCAAGTTACTGAAAATGACGTTAGGACATACTGGTAATTCCTGGCAATGGCAATTTGCCGGAAAGACAGTATTGAAAGCAGGGACTACCACCCTTGCCCTGAAAGACCTCACTGGTTTCGATGGTCGTTGCGATGCCATTTACCTTACGACCGATGCGAACACGCAGCCTGCTACCTGGGATGCGGCAGAGACAGCCGCACTTCGTACCCGCTTGCGACAACAACAGACGGTACCCGCTCATCAATACGACTTTGTGGTAGTAGGAGGGGGAATAGCCGGAATGTGTGCTGCCGCATCTGCTGCCCGATTAGGCTGTAAGGTAGCACTAGTGAACGACCGTCCTGTATTGGGCGGCAATAACTCGTCAGAGATTCGTGTACATCTCGGCGGTATCATCGAAATGGGGCCTAATCAGGGATTGGGTCGTATGATACGTGAGTTTGGCCATGAGCGTTCCGGCAATGCCCAACCGGGCGACTACTATGAAGACCAGAAGAAGGAAGACTTTATAGAGGCCGAAAAGAACATTACCCTTTATGCTTCTCAACGTGCGGTAGCCGTGAAGATGCAAGGAGACCGCATTTCGTCAGTCACTATCCAGCACATCGAGACAGGCGAACAAACCGAACTTACCGCTCCTCTCTTTAGCGACTGCACAGGTGATGCTACCATAGGCTATTTAGCCGGTGCCGATTGGGCTATGGGGCGTGAAGGTCGCGATGAATATGGCGAGAGCCTTGCTCCCGAGCAACCCGACTCATTGGTGATGGGCGCCTCTATACAATGGTATAGTAAGGATATGAAGAAGAAAACCTCATTCCCTCATTTTGAATATGGCGTACGTTTTGACGCTGAAAACTGTGAGTCTGTAACTATGGGCGAGTGGAAATGGGAAACGGGTATGAACCGCAATCAAGTCAGCGAAGCTGAACGTGTACGCGACTATGGACTTTTGGTGATATATTCCAACTGGAGCTATCTGAAGAATCACTATAAAGACCATAAGAAGTATGCCAACCGTTCCCTCGACTGGGTGGCGTATGTTTCAGGCAAACGCGAATCGCGCCGTCTCTTGGGCGACTACGTACTGTCACAGGACGATATTGATAAGAATGTGGCGCACGAGGATGCTTCGTTTATCACAACTTGGAGCATCGACCTTCACTTCCCCGACAGCGTGAACAGTGTCCGCTTTCCCGGCAATGAATTCAAGTCGGCTACGGTGCATCGTTGGATTCATCCTTATGCCGTTCCCTATCGCTGCCTCTATTCTCGCAATGTGGACAACCTCTTTATGGCAGGTCGCAATATGAGCTGCACCCATGTAGCTTTGGGTACGGTACGTGTGATGCGTACTACCGGCATGATGGGTGAAGTAGTAGGTATGGCAGCCGGACTCTGCCACAAGCATAGTGTAGAGCCGCGCGACATCTATCATCATCACCTGCCGGAACTGAAGCAACTTATGCAAGCGGGTCTGGGCAAACGCGATGTGCCCGATAACCAACGCTTCAACGAACCCAACAAATTGTTGGAAGTTCCGGGAGCTTACATCAAACCGTAGACAAACTATGAGCAAAAAAAATATTATCACGATATTTCTATCGGCAATATGGACATTGCCGCTTTGGGGAGGACAACAGTATTACGCTTTTCTGAAAGGTGACACGCTACGTATGGGCAATAACTATATGGAACGCGCCATGCTGTGGAATAACGGTGCGCCTGTTACCATCAGCCTTACTGACAAACAACACGGAAAAAACATTCCGGCACAGGGCAAACAACCCGATTTCTCGATTGTGAAAGGTATCCCTACGGATGCTACACTTACCGTGAACGAGATACCGACGAACGGCATCCACGCCAGTTATCTACAGGCTACCGTGGCTTGCACTATCGGTTCGCTGAATATAGAGCGTCGCTATCGCATTTACGCAGACTGTCCCGCCATTGCTTGCGACACCTATCTGAAAGGGCAAGTGGAACTTTATCAGAATAAGGAGGATAACCGTTCTAACGCCGACCGCAAAAATATAGAGCACACGACCGATATGGCTACGGGGGTGAAAACTCCCACGCTCGACAGGCTGCAACTATCCGGCAATCATTGGAGTGCCCGCACAATAGAGTTTTTCGACTACACCGATTGGAACGACAATCTGGTGACCGGGCGTACCTGGCTTCCTTATCGTCGCAATACGTATCGTGGTAATTTGCTTTTTGCTCATGACGTCACTACGTGTCAAGGCTTCTTTTTCTTGAAAGAGGCTCCTAGCAGCAGTACCCAATTACATTATCCGGGTTCTGACTTCGTGGCGGACTTTAGCGATTTTATGGTAGTGGGGCTGGGCATTGCGTCTCATGATGTAAAGCCGGATAGCTGGACCCGCGTTTATGGATGCGTTACCGGCATCTATACCGGCGGCGAGCAAGAAGCGCTTACTGCCTTGCGCCTTTATCAGAAACAACTGCGTCATCATACCGCCGCACAGGATGAGATGATTATGCTCAATACCTGGGGCGACCGTAGTCAGGATGCCAAAATAGATGAGGCTTTCTGTTTGGCAGAACTAGACCGTGCCGCACGCATGGGCATCACCCTCTTTCAACTGGACGATGGCTGGCAGAGCGGAAAAAGCCCTAACTCAAAGACCGCCGGAGGTAGTTTTAAGGATATCTGGAAAAGTGGCGATTACTGGACGCCCAACCCCATAAAGTTCCCTCATGGGCTGAAACCTATTGTAGAGAAAGGCAAGAAATTGGGTATTCGCATCGGATTATGGTTCAATCCCAGTATACAGAATGATTTTGCCGATTGGCAAAAAGATGCGCAAGCCATTATCGGACTTTATAAGAAGTACGGCATCTGCTGTTTTAAGATAGACGGCCTGCAGATACCTACCAAGATAGCCGAACAGAATCTACGCCGACTGTTTGATACCGTGTTGGAGCAAACCAACTATGAAGTGATTTTCAACCTCGATGCCACTGCCGGTCGTCGCGGCGGGTATCACTATATGAACGAGTATGGTAATATCTTCCTGGAAAACCGCTATACCGATTGGGGCAACTATTACCCTTATCGCACCTTGCGCAACCTCTGGATGCTGTCTCGCTATGTACCGGCGGAGAAGATGCAGATAGAGTTCCTTAATAAATGGCGTAATGCCGACAAGTATGACGCTGCCGACCCTTTTGCCCCCGCCCGTTACAGTTTCGATTACCTCTTTGCCATCACCTTGGCGGCACAGCCGTTGGCTTGGATGGAGGCTTCGAACCTGCCCGAAGAGGCTTATATTACGGCATCTCTGCTCAAGAAATACCAACCCTTGCAACTCCGGTTTCATCAAGGCGTCATACTGCCCATTGGTGAAGAACCTTCGGGACGTTCGTGGACAGGATTCCAATCGACCGTCTCCGGCACGCAAGGCTATCTTGTGGTTTACCGCGAAGATAATGAGCAAGCTAGGGGGACTATTGATACTTGGCTTCCTGAGGGTAAGAAAGTTACTTTTACCCCTGTAATGGGAAGTGGCAAAAAGTTTGCCGCAAAAGTCGGCGCACAGGGTAGAGTAAGTTTCGAGCTAAATGACAAGAACTCTTTCGCACTCTATCAATACGAAGTAAAACCATAAAAAGGCGGCTATCTGCATTTTACGCTAATGACGAATGATGTGTTAACTTCTGATTAGCAGAGTATTATGATGTGTGGAGAGGAGTATTAATATCTCTGCTGTTGGATGTTAATAGTTGAGTTGTTAGGTATTAATAGTTGGGCGGATAGGTATTAATAGTTGAGACAATGGGTATTAATAGCTGATAAATGGAATATTAATATAGCAATGACAAATGAAATAAAATAGGGAACTATGATAAAAAGTGTACGTTTTCTTCTTCTCCTGATAGCATTTGTCTCCATGCAGATAGTTGCATGGGGGCAGCCACAGGAAAGACTGGTTCAAGTGCAGGTCACTCCCGACCACACCAATTGGCTGTATAAACCGGGAGAAAAAGTGAAATTCAAAGTGGCGGTATTGAAATGCAATATCCCGCAGGATAATCTGGAAGTGCGCTATGAGATTTCGGAAGACATGATGAAACCTCATCAGACAGGCAAACAGCCTTTGAAGAATGAAAAGCTTGAAATTAACGCAGGGACTATGAAAAAAGAAGGGTTCCTGCGTTGCCGTGCTTTCGTCACTTGCCAAGGGCGTGAGTATGAAGGCGTGGCTACCGTCGGCTTTTCTCCTGAGAAATTGCAACCGACCACTCCGTTGCCTGCCGACTTTCTGGAATTTTGGAAAAGCACCAAAGAAGCCGCAGAAAAGTGGGCATTGGAACCGATAATGACTTTACTGCCAGAAAGGTGTACAGATAAGGTGAACGTATATCATGTCTCCTTCGCGAACAATGACTATGCGTCCCGTATGTACGGCATCCTTTGTGTTCCGAAGGCTTCCGGGAAATATCCGGCGATTCTGAAAGTGCCGGGTGCAGGTATCCGTGCCTATAACGGAGAAGCCGAACGTGCCGGAAAAGGTTTTATCATTCTGGAAATCGGTATCCACGGCATTCCGGTCAACCTGACGGGAGATGTGTATCACCGGCTTTATAACGGTGCTTTGAAGAATTACCACTCGTTCAATATGGACAATCGGGACAAGTACTATTACAAACGGGTTTATACAGGCTGTGTGAGAGCCATTGATTTCATTTACACACTTCCCGAATTCAATGGTAATCTGGCGACCTTTGGAGGAAGCCAGGGCGGTGCGCTTTCCATTGTAATTGCCGGACTGGATGACCGTGTCAAGGGATTGGTTTCTTTCTATCCAGCCTTGTGTGATATGGCGGGTTATGCTCACGGTCGTGCAGGCGGTTGGCCGCATATGTTGAAGGATGCGAAGAACCGGACACCGGAAAAGATGAAAACCATTCAGTATTTTGATGTGGTGAACTTTGCCCGACAGGTCAAAGTTCCGGGATTCTATACTTTTGGTTATAATGATATGGTTTGTCCGCCTACTACTACTTACTCCGCTTACAACGTGATTAATGCTCCGAAAGAGCTGTTTGTAGCTGAGACGACCGCTCATTATGCCTATGCCGAACAGTGGAGCGCAGCCTGGAACTGGGTAATGAATTTCCTGAAAAATAAATCGAAATAGCACGGATTACACGGATTAACACTGTTGTTTTACCTATTCTATTCTAAAAACCGTGAAATCCGTATAATCCGTGCCTGAACTTATTATATACACTAATTATAACAACATACTTAAATGAAAACAGGTGAGAAATTAAGTCTATGTCTATTGTTGCTAATCGTTTTTGCTGGAAGCGTTGCGGCACAGGAGCTGATAACGAATGTATATGGTCGCAACATCCATTCGCTGAATGGTAAATGGAATGCTATCATCGACCTGTACGACCAGGGGCAACGGATGAAAATCTATGAGAACCGGCAACCGGAAAGAAATATCGATTTCTACGAATACGCGTTTGAAGGCGGGTTGCGTCTTAATGTTCCGGGAGACTGGAACTCTCAATCGCCCGAATTGAAGTATTACGAAGGCACTGTATGGTATGCCCGTCACTTTGACGCCAAACGCTTGGCAGACAAACGCCAGTTCCTTTATTTCGGCGCTGTCAGCTATCGTTGCAAAGTCTACCTGAACGGAAAAGAGATAGCAGAGCACGAAGGCGGCTTCACCCCTTTTCAAGTGGAAGTGACAGACCTGTTGAAAGACGGCGACAACTTCCTGGCAATAGAAGTGAACAACCGCCGTACCAAAGACGCCATTCCCGCTTTGGCATTCGACTGGTGGAACTATGGCGGCATCACAAGAGATGTGCTGCTGGTGAAAACTCCCCGGACATTTATAGAAGATTATTTCGTCCAACTGGATAAAAATGCTCCCGATCGCATCATCGCCCGCGTGCGTCTTTCTGATAAAAAAGTAGGTGAGAAAGTAACAGTTGCCATCCCCGAACTCAAAATCAACGCGGAGCTCACCACCGACGCAGAAGGAAAGGCGGAAACCGTATTGAACGCGAAGAAGCTGCAACACTGGTCGCCGGAAGAACCGAAACTCTATGACGTGACTGTATCTTCAAGTGCCGACCGTGTGGAAGAGCAAATAGGCTTCCGCAATATCACCGTGAAAGGAACTGATATTTACCTGAACGGGAAGCCGACATTTATGTGCTGTATCTCTTTCCACGAAGAAATCCCGCAACGTATGGGGCGTGCTTTCTCGGAAGCCGATGCAGCCATGTTACTAAATGAAGCGAAAGCGCTTGGCGTGAACATGATTCGCCTGGCTCATTATCCGCAGAATGAGTACACGGTACGCCTGGCGGAAAAGATGGGCTTCCTTCTCTGGCAGGAGATTCCCATTTGGCAAGGCATTGACTTTACAGACGATGATACCCGTAAGAAAGCGCAGAGGATGCTTTCTGAAATGATTAAGCGCGATCAAAACCGCTGCGCGGTAGGTTATTGGGGTGTTGCCAATGAAACACAGCCTTCCAAAGAACGGAATGAATTCCTTACTTCCCTGCTCGAAACGGGAAAACAGCTGGACACTACCCGCCTGTATGTTGCCGCTTTCGACCTTGTGCACTTCAATAGCGAAAAACAGCGTTTTGTAATGGAAGATTCTTTTACTTCCCAACTGGACGTCGTAGCTATCAATAAATATATGGGCTGGTATCATCCGTGGCCTGTGGAACCAAAAGACGCTATATGGGAAGTAGTGACGGACAAACCGTTGATTATTTCGGAATTTGGCGGCGAAGCATTGTACGGTCAGTCCGGTGATGAGAACGTAGTCAGCTCCTGGAGTGAAGAATACCAGGCACGCTTGTATAGAGACAATATCCGTATGTTCGACAATATCCCGAACCTGCGTGGTGTATCGCCCTGGATTCTGTTCGACTTCCGTTCGCCGTTCCGTTTCCACCCCACCAATCAGGATGGCTGGAACCGCAAAGGGCTCATATCCGACCAGGGTATGCGTAAGAAAGCGTGGTATCTGATGAGAGATTATTACATAAAAAAGAGAAATAATCGATAAGTTTAGCTATATTTGAATGTGATGAAGAAATATAAGATTGTAGTGATTTGTATGTGCATACTGCTCCTTCTTGCCGGAGGAGTGTATGCGCAGCAAAAAACGGTCAGGATACTTGCTATCGGCAACAGTTTCTCTCAGGATGCCGTGGAGCAATATCTGCATGAACTTGCCGAAGCCGAAGGCATTTCAACCATAATCGGCAATATGTTTATTGGCGGCTGTTCTCTAGAACGTCATGTGAAAAATGCCCGTGAAAATGCTCCTGCCTATGCCTACCGGAAAATCGGTACGGATGGAAAGAAAGGGGAAAAGGGCAAGATGTCTTTGGAAGCGGTGCTCGCAGATGAAGACTGGGATTACGTCAGCCTGCAACAGGCAAGTCCTTTTTCGGGAATGTATGAGACGTATGAAGCCTCTCTTCCCGAGCTCATAGAATATGTAAAAGCACGCCTTCCAAAGAAAACAAAGCTGATGCTGCACCAAACCTGGGCGTATGCGTCTACTTCCAAGCATAGTGGATTTAAAAACTACAACTGCAATCAACTGACCATGTATCAGGCAATTGCCGATGCTGTGAAGAAAGCGGCTAAGGTGAATAAGATAAAGATTGTCATCCCTTCGGGCACTGCCATACAAAATGCGCGCACCTCTTTCATCGGCGACCATCTGAATCGGGACGGCTATCATCTGGATGTGAAGATTGGGCGTTATACCGCTGCCTGTACCTGGTTCGAACGCATCTTCAAACACAATGTAGTCGGGAATCCTTATGCCCCGGAAGGGTTGGATGAGGCGAGGAAAGCTGTTGCCCAGAAAGCTGCCCATGCAGCAGTAAAGCATCCGTATAAGGTAACCGAGCTGTCTATTACTAACTAACAATGGACATTGCCGCCTGTCTTGTAGCACCCCCCCATGGTATTATAGATGACTTGACTCAAATGTAAATGCAGCACACCAAAGGCGATTTGATTGCTCGTGGTAACCTAATGGTGTACTGCATTTATTTTTCGTATATCGTATGGTTTACTCCATTAAGAACTGGCGTATAGGACAATGACGTATGCCCTCATAGCTATTTCCGCTGAATGTATCTTCTGTTACCACTATTTTGGGATAGTTGTCCTGTATCTTTAGTAAGTTTCCAAATTCTCTTTCTGCTGTGTCGCCATCTATTTTTTAAGCGACCTGTATGTATAGTTTTTCTCCATTCTTTTCTCCGATAAAATCAATTTCCTTATCTCCGTAATAGCCAACCTTAATGTCGTAACCTTTGTATAAAAGGTGGTTATACACTAGATTTTAACAAAAGTATGCTTTCTTATAGGTATACACTTTGTTATACTAAATCCCGCATACAGAAAACTAAACTTTAGCTATTACGTATGCGGGATTTAGTACAACAAATGGTTTCATGGTATGAAACAAACCACGGCTTGTGGGGTGACGTCCAGCATGCTGTGGGATGACTGAAGATGACCTTTAAGCAAGCTTGAGGTGTATTTATAATGAAAGCTGGAGAAAGGGATGTTTTATCCTTCCTCCAGCTCTTTTATTATTGATGAGCAGTGAATTACTTCACTTCCCAAGTATCATTCGTCATCAACAGCTCCTGGAAATTATGATATTTCTTCTTGCCTTTGATTTCTTCAATCTGTCCAATTACAGCATCATTGTAGGTTGGAGCATCTACATCGCGGATCACACCGAGTGCAATCGGGAAATCAGGACCTTCCATTAACGCTAGTTTCAACTGAAGCGTATTATCTTGGCAGTGGGCATCGTGAATAAGAATATCTTTTTCTGTGATACCATTTTCACCAAGTTTCACCACTTTCAGTCCGAAACCTTCCTGCATCAATCCGAATTCCTTGTTTTCACCAAACAACATGGGTTTGCCATGTTCCAGATAGATAGCGTTCTTGGCACGTCCTTCTTTGGTGGCTACAGAAGCATGAGTGCCATCGTTGAAGATCACGCAGTTTTGCAGAACTTCTATAACAGAGGCGCCTTTGTGATTAGCAGCAGCTTTCAATACCTCTACAGAAGCGGCACCGTCTACTGCAATACAACGTGCAAAGAAATGTCCACGGGCACCAAAAGCAAGTTCTGCCGGATGGAATGGATCTTCTACGGTACCGTAAGGAGATGATTTCGTAACAAGTCCACGTTCCGAAGTCGGTGAATATTGTCCCTTTGTCAAACCGTAGATACGGTTGTTCAGCAGGATCATATTCAAATCGATGTTACGGCGTAATGCGTGGATGAAGTGGTTACCACCAATTGCCAGACCGTCACCGTCACCGGAAATTTGCCAGATTGTCAAATCAGGGTTGGCCACTTTTGCACCTGTTGCAACAGCAGCGGCACGTCCGTGAATCGTGTGGAAGCCATACGTATTTACATAGTAGGGCAGGCGGGAAGAACAACCGATACCGGAAATGACGGCAATATTGTGCGGAGCTACTCCCAATTCGGCCATAGCTTTGTGCAGTGAGTTCAGGAAAGCGTGGTCACCGCATCCCGGACACCAGCGAGGTTGGCCTGATTTATAATCTTGTACGGTATATACTTTATCGCTCATCTTTTATTCCTCCAATAATTTAGTGAATGCATCTATCAATTCTCTCGTAACGAAAGGTTGTCCTTTCACTTGGTTGAACTGGCTGATGTTCAATCCGGGTATCTTCATCCGTAAAAAACCTGCGAATTGTCCCAAATTCTGTTCAGCTACTACGATCTTCTTGTATTTACGCAATACATCGGCTGTATTCTTTGGCAGCGGGTTGATGTACTGGAAGTGTGCGAAAGCCACTTTCTTTCCATGATCGCGCATAAAGTCCATAGCCAGACGGAGATGACCATACGTGCCGCCCCAACCAACAATCAGTAAATCTGCATCTTCATCACCCAGTACTTCGAGTTCGGGGATATAGTCTGCAATCTTATCCACTTTAGCTTGGCGGAGATGAACCATCTTATTATGGTTTTCAGGTTCGGTAGAGATCGCACCTGTTTCATTGCTCTTTTCAAGACCACCGATGCGGTGCATGAATCCTTCAGTTCCCGGAATCGCCCAGTAGCGTGCACCGGTTTCTTCATTGCGTTGGTATGGAGTCCAGTTACCAGCCATGTCCGGAGTCACGTATGGAGGATTGATGGCAGGATATTCGTTTAAGTTAGGAAGTTTCCAGGCAGCCGAGCCGTTAGCAACGAAAGCATCTGTCAGCAGTACAACCGGAGTCATGTGTTCCAGAGCAATCTTACATGCCATGTATGCGGCATCGAAACAGTTTGTCGGTGAAGTTGCGGCAATCACCGGCATTGGACTTTCACCATTGCGTCCGTAAAGTGCCTGCAATAAGTCTGTCTGTTCTGATTTAGTAGGCAAACCTGTTGACGGACCGCCACGTTGCACATTCACAATCACCAATGGAAGTTCGCCAATTACAGCAAGGTTCATAGCCTCACTTTTCAAACAAATACCGGGGCCGGAAGTAGTCGTTACAGCCAAAGCACCGGCAAAAGCGGCACCAACGGCAGAAGCACAACCTGCGATTTCATCTTCGCACTGTACGGTTTTTACTCCCAGTGATTTATGTTTAGCTAATTCGTGCAGAATATCAGTGGCCGGAGTGATAGGATAAGAACCCAGGTAGAGTTCCAGACCTGCTTTCTCGGCAGCAGCAATCAAGCCATAAGCCGTTGCTTTATTTCCGTTGATATCTGTATAAAGTCCTTTTGATTTCGGAGCTTTACTTTCAATTTTATAAGTAGAGACAGAAGCATGTGTGTTGGCACCATAGTTGAAACCATCGTTCAATACCTTAATATTAGCTTCTGCAATTTCGGGTTTCTTGGCGAATTTCTCACGCAACATTTTTTCAGCAGCGGCAAGGTTGCGGTTGAACAACCAGCAAACCAGTCCGAGTGCGAACATGTTCTTACAACGGAGTGCTGATTTATTGTCTAGTCCGGAGTCTTTCAGGCTCTCTTTACACATGGAAGAGATGGGAACTTCCAGCACTTCCTGTTTTATGCCTAATTCCTCAAAAGGATTGTCAGTCTTGAATTGTGCTTTTTCCAAATCTCTGGCTTCGAATGAGTCGGAGTCGGTAATGATAAGTCCTTGCGGTTTACAGAATTTGATTTGTGTTTTCAGTGCGGAAGGATTCATAGCCACTAATACGTGGCAACGGTCTCCGGGAGTGTAAACCTGTCCGGCACCGATGTGGACCTGAAAACCGGAAACACCGGTCAGTGAACCTTGCGGGGCGCGGATGTCTGCCGGGTAGTCGGGGAATGTACAGATGTCATTTCCTACCGTAGCCGACACGTTCGAGAAGATGTTGCCGGCCAGCTGCATACCGTCGCCGGAGTCGCCGGAGAAACGTACTACTACTTCCTCCAATTCTTTAACCATCATTTCGTCTGCCATAACTTTAATTACTATATTTAATTTAAAAACTGATTTTACTTTCAATTTGTGAGCGCAAAGGTCGGAAAGTTAATCGAATTATCAAAATAAATCGAACTTTATTGTCCTATTGACGCCAATTATTTGAAATATCTGAAAGGAACCTGTATTTTTATTCTTGTTAAATCGACAGAAACCGTTATCTTTGCAAGCAAATTTGAAGCGGCCTTGTAGTTCAACGGATAGAATAGAAGTTTCCTAAACTTTAGATAGGGGTTCGATTCCCCTCGGGGCTACTACGGAGAATCTGTGAGAAGTTGTTTTGGTTTGCTTTCATGCTGTATCTGGTTTTAAGTTTAACAATGGCTTCTTTTAAGATGAACGTCTTATAGCTTCTATTTGTTTTAATAATCAATAGAAAAAGCCTCTACCGAATTGTTCGGAAGAGGCTTTTTCTATTTCTGGAATTTATTATTCTTCCGTAGTTACTGGTACAACTTTTTTGTTCTTCATCATGTTGTATGCAATCGGAGATGCAATGAACAGTGATGACAATGTACCGATAACAACACCCAAGATCATTGCGAATGCAAAGCTGCGGATTGAATCACCGCCAAGGATGAAGATACACAGCAATACGATCAATGTACTTAATGATGTATTGATAGTACGTGCAAGTGTAGTGTTCAATGAATCGTTGAACAACTGACGTTTGTCACGTTTCGGATACAGGCCGAAGAACTCACGCACACGGTCGAAGATTACCACCTTGTCATTGATAGAGTAACCGATAGCTGTCAGGATAGCCCCAATGAATGTTTGATCGATTTCCAGTGAGAATGGAACGATGCCCCATAACAATGAGTAAGCACCGATAATCATGATGGTATCGCACGATAGAGCTACGATAGAGCCAATACTATATGCGATGTTGCGGAAACGGATTAAGATATACAGACCGATAGCGATCAATGCCAATACTACAGAATAAATAGCACCTGTCTTGATATCGTCTGCGATACTTGGACCCACTTTTTGAGAACTTACAATACTACCACCAGTGTGATTATCACGGTCGATAAAGGTAGCTAGAGTGATGTTTTGAGTCAGCACAGGTTTCAAAGTCTCATATAAGTATGCTTCGATTTGAGAGTCAACATCGTTTCCTGCATCTTCAATACGGTAGTTGGTACTGATACGTACAGTTTTCTTGTCTGTACCGATAGCGATAACACTAACGTTAGCATCACCGAACTTGCTGGAGATCAATTCACGAATCTGTTCGGGTTCTACCGGATTCTCGAATTGTACTTTGAAATTACGTCCACCGGTAAAGTCGATACTCTGACTTAAACCACGCATGGCAAATGAACCGATACAAACGAGGATGATGGCTACAGTGATGATAAGGGATTTTTTGTTTGTTCCCATAAAATCAAAACGTGTGTTGGTCATCAAGTTTCTTGAAACAGGGGTTGTGAATGTAAGGTTCAACAGTTTGTCCTTGTTCATGAAGTGTTCGTAAACTATACGAGTCATGAACACAGCGGTGAAGAAGGATACCAGAATACCGATAATCAATGTCGTGGCAAAACCACGGATCGGACCGGTACCGAAGTTAAACAGAATGATACCTGTGATGATGGATGTCAGGTTCGAGTCGAAGATAGCGGAGAATGCGTTGGAATAACCGTCAGCAAGTGCTTTCTTCACACCTTTACCCGCACGAAGTTCTTCTTTTGTACGTTCGTAGATAAGTACGTTCGCATCCACTGCCATACCTAGTGACAACACCATACCGGCAATACCGGACATTGTCAATGCTGCCTGGAAGGAGGAGAGGACACCTAATACGAAGAAGAAGTTCAGGAACAATGCACCATTGGCAATCATACCCGGTATGAAGCCGTACATCATACACATATAGATCATCAACAGAATCAGAGCCACTACGAATGAGAATACACCTGCATTGATAGATTCCTGACCCAATGACGGACCAACGATATCTTCCTGTACGATGTGAGCCGGAGCCGGCATCTTACCTGATTTCAATACGTTTGCCAAGTCTTTTGCTTGTTCAGGGGTAAAATGACCTGTAATCTGTGAACGTCCACCTGTGATTTCAGAGTTTACGTTTGGTGCAGAATATACATAGTTATCAAGAACGATAGCAATAGAACGGCCGATGTTCTGTTTGGTCAACTGTGCCCAACGACGTGCACCGTCAGAGTTCATTGTCATGCTGACAGCCGGTTTGCTGTATTGGTCGAATTCGTCTTTCGCATCTGTTACTACATCGCCTTCCAACGGAGCTTTGCCGTTACGTTCGGTAGACTTGATAGCATATAATTCGAAAGTCTGTCCTTTCTTGTCAAATTCAGAAGGAGAAACACCCCATTTCAGACGAAGGTCTTTCGGGAGTTCTGCTTTAACTTCCGGCATAGCCAGATATTTGTTGATATCAGCAGTATCTTTGTAGTTAGCGTAACCGATGACAGGACCTTGTCCGCTAGAGTTTAATTGCAGGATAGCCAGCAGAGGATATTGTTTTTTAATTTCTGCTAGGTTGGCTGTTGAATTCTCTTCAGCAACTGCATCTCCTTTCAGGGCAGCAGCAAGACTGTCGGCAGCACTTACGCTTTTCTTGGCCGGAGTAGCTTCTGCAAGCGGAGCTTCTTTGGAAGAATCTACAGCGGCAGAGTCTACATCTGTCTCCTGTGCCAATATAGCGCGCAATTTAGCGTCTGCAGATTGCATGGCAGGAAGAACTTCTTTAGCTGTATAAGTTTCCCAGAATTCCAGGTTAGCAGAACCTTGGAGAAGTTTTCTCACACGTTCCGGCTCTTTGATACCCGGCAATTCCACCATGATACGCCCCATTTTGTCTTCCAGGCTCTGGATATTCGGCTGAACAACACCGAAACGGTCGATACGGGTACGAAGTACGTTATATGAGTTCTCAACAGCAGCTTTTACTTCTGTTCTCAATACTTTTTCAACTTCTGCATCCGATGATTTTTGGTTAACTTTGTCTTTCAACTGTTGTGTTGCGAAGAGTTCGGAAAGTTTTGCGTTAGGAGCAGCTTTGTGATATTCTCTAACAAACAGGGTGATGATATCGTCCTGGCTGTTGACAGCCTGTTTTGCAGCTTCTGCCAATGCATTGTTGAAAGCTTCATCCGGCTTGTTGTCAGCCAGTGCTTTGATAACATCAGGTACAGATACTTCAAGGATAACGTTCATACCACCCTTTAGGTCCAAACCTAAACTAATCTCCATCTCACGACATTGTTTCAGCGTCCAGTTACCCAACCATACTTTCTCATTGGAGAGAGAGTCGAGGTAGTCTTGTTCCACTTTCGGGTCACCGTTCGCAACTTCTTTCGCCTTGTTGGTATAATGGCGTGTTACGAAGGAGAAGGAAAGGTAGAACAAACATACCAATGTGAGTAGTACCGCAAAAACCTTTACAAATCCTTTGTTTTGCATTTTACTTTTAATTTATGATGATTACTTTTTTAATTTAATTTTCAGTTAAATTCTGTCGTACACAAGTTCTTTTTGCCGTATACAAGGCTGCAAATATAGTTTTTTTTTCACATTTATATGTAAGAAGCCCTCAAATATTTGATGTTTAAGGGCTTTTTTGCTGAATTATTTCATTCCTCTGTTTTTCAGTAGTGGTTCCAGGCTTGGTTCCGTTCCACGGAAATTTTTATAAAGCACCATCGGGTCTTCGCTGTCTCCCTTCTCCAATACGTTATGGCGGAACAGGTCGGCGGTGTTTTTATCAAAGATTCCGTGTTCTTTGAAAGCTTCGAAAGCATCATTGTCCAATACGTTGGCCCATAGGTAGCTATAGTATCCGGCCGCGTATCCGCCAATGATATGGTTGAAGTAAGTCACACGATAACGCGGTGCTATTTCGGGAATCAAATTAAGCTTGTCCATCGCTTCTTTTTCGAATGCAAGCATATCCAGATTCTTTACATCTGTCATCGTGTGCAGGTTCATGTCGAGGATAGCGGCAGCCAGTAATTCGGTGGTCATGAAGCCCTGGTTGAAAGTTTTCTGTTGCAGTATCTTCTCGATGATTTCGTCGGGTATCACTTCTCCTGTCTGATAATGTTTGGCATACATTTTCAGCACTTCCGGTTCAGTCGCCCAGTGCTCGTTGATTTGAGAAGGAAGTTCTACAAAGTCACGTACCACATTGGTTCCTGATGTTCCTTTGTATTCACATTTGGTCAGCAGTCCGTGCAGGGCGTGACCAAATTCGTGGAACAAGGTTTCCACTTCATCCATGGTCAATAAAGAAGGAGTGTCGCCTACCGGCTTGGTAAAACTACAAACATTGCATACCAACGGACGGGTTGTTCCACATTGCTCACGGTAGTTGCTCATCCATGCACCCCCGCTTTTCCCGGAACGTGGGAAATAGTCTACATAGAAGATACCGAGCTGGGATCCGTCTGCATCTTTCACCTCAAAGACTTCTACATCCGGGTGATAAGTCGGTATGCCTTCCAGTTTGCTTAGGGTGATGCCATATAATTTGTTGGCTACGGCGAAAGCACCATCGCGTACATTTTCCAGTTTGAAGTAAGGTTTTGTATCTTCTTCTGACAGATTGTATTTTTCTTTCCGCAATTTTTCGGTGTAATACCACCAGTCCCATGCTTCCAACTTTTCTCCTTTTCCTTCCTTGTCCATTAACTTTTGGAGTTCGCCAGCTTCTGCTTTCGCTTTGGGGAGTGCATAGCTCCATAGATTGTTCAGAAGGCTCATTACGTTGCTGGCGTTCTTTGCCATGGTTTCATCCAGGACGAAGTTTGCGTAACAGTCGAAACCTAATAAGTTCGCTTTTTCCAGGCGGAGAGAAACGATTTTGCGGATATTTTCCTTGTTGTCATTTCCATCGTTGTTGTTGCCGCGGTTGATATAGGCTTTGTATATTTGCTCCCGGAGAGGGCGATTTTCTGAATATTGCAGGAAAGGCAGACGGCTGGCGTTGTGCAAGGTGAACAGCCATTTTCCCGGTTGTCCGGCTGCTTTCGCTTCTTCAGCGGCACTTTGGCGGAACCATTCAGGCAATCCTGCCAGATCTTCTTCCTTGTCAACGAAAAGTTGGAAAGCATTATTCTCATTCAACACATTGTTGCTGAAAGTGATACCAAGTGTAGAAAGCTCCTTGTTGATTTCGCGGAGGCGAGCTTGATCTTTTTCGCTAAGGTTTGCTCCGGAACGGACAAATCTTTTATAAGTCTTGTCCAGCAGACGTTCTTGCTCCGACGTCAGATTCAATGAATCTTTCTTTTGGTAGACATCGTTCACCCGTTTGAATAGTTTCCCATTCAGGGAGATATTATCATTATGTTCCGAAAGAACCGGTGCCAGTTTGATGGAAAGTGCGGTCAGCGAATCAGTAGTTTCCGCATCTGTCATATTGAAGAAAATGGCGCTTACCCGGTCTAAGATAGGTGCGCTGTTATCTAAAGCTACAATCGTATTTTCGAATGTCGGAATTTCCGGACTTTCGATGATGGCTTCGATGTTTTGATTCTGTTCTTCTATACCTTTTAAAAAGGCAGGTTCATAGTGCTCTAATTCAATCTTGTCAAAAGAAGGAACACCATACTCGGTTTGAAACTCTGTAAAGAAAGGATTGCTTTCTGTTTTCGTAGCACAGGAGTACATCATACAACTTACTGCTAAAATGGTTAGTGTCTTTTTAATCATCATAAGTGTTTTTTTATTAGAGTTTTCAGTTCTCATCGTTTACTGATATAGCACCAGATCGGGTAATGGTCTGATGCCTTGATAGACCGGTCTACGGTGCAATTGTAGGCCTTCAGGTTGGGACTGATCAAGATGTTGTCTATGCGGAAATAGAACTTGTTCAGATTGTAGGAGATCCCCAGACCTTTGCCGGATTGTGTGAATGCGTCGTCCAGCTCTTGAGTCAGGATGCGGTGTGTGTACGAAATGGAACCATCGTTGAAATCACCGCATACGATGGTTGTCGGGTATTTACTTTCGGCAATGACTCTCGCCACGGAATCTGCTTGTGAAGCCCGAATGGCCGATGCTTCCGCTAGTTTTCTTATTAACTGTCTGAGTCCGGTTTTTACTTTCCTGGCATTCGGGTCTTTAATCATATCTTCATAAATCCCTCTGTCTTCTTTGGTGAGTTTGTTAGATTCCAGATGATTGTTGATTAATGTAAGAGTGTCGTTATTCACATTCAGTACATATCTCATGGAACCGTTATAATTGCTTTTATATTCGATAGGATGTATCGAAAGTATAGGGAATTTGGAGAAACAGGCAAGCTGAACATCTCCTTTTCCTTGCTGGTGGATGGATTGGTAAGGATAGGCCTTCAATGCTTTTTTTACATCCTGTTCTGTCAGATACTTTTTGTTGGTAGCAGTGTTATATTCTTGCAGACAGATAATATCGGCATTGCTATCTGCAAGATAAGACAATATCGGGTTCTTTCCGCCTTTCTTCTCCAGATTGCTGAAACTCATTACATTGTACGACAGGATTTTGATGCTTCCTTCCGGAATAGTTTTAGTGGTGGAGTTGAAAGGGATATAAGTCCGTATCTGTGGAATACAAATGAGAAGGCCAATGGCGGGCAAAAGAGCATAGCGGTAATTGACGAATGCCCAGAAACCGATAAAAAGTAGATTAATAGTCAGGAATATCGGAAATGCAAGTCCCAGACTGGAGGCAAGTGGATTTATTTTCGGGTTAAGGTAAGGGCTATAAGCACTTAATATCAACGTTCCCACAAAGAGAGCGTTGACAGCAAGTATCAGATATGTGACAAATTTGCCAATATGTTCCATTCTTTTATCTTTTGCTTGCGTCGAACAAGCTTTTCTTTTCTTCTGTTGTCAGACTGTCGTAGCCGGATTTTTTTAGTTTTTCCAGGATACGGTCTACTTCATCAGACTGTGCTTTCTTTTGAGCGTTGTAATCATAATCCTTCTCACGACCGGTAGCACTGTTGCCATAGTGTACTTTCATTTTCGGTTTCCGTTTCCATGTTTTTTTCTGAAACAGGGAGATGAAACCATCCAGAATCCAGTTGATCCAAGAAGTTAAATCAGTTCCTTTGCTTAGGCTGGCGGCAAACCAAAGTCCTGCAAGGGCACCGCCTAAGTGGGCGATATGTCCTCCGGCATTGCTTGAGGTAATGGACAATACATCAATTCCGATAACGATCAGTGCCAGGTATTTGAGACGGATGGCACCGAAAAGAAAAAGTTGTACCCTGTAATTAGGCTCACGATAAGCTGTGGCAGCTACGATGGCTAACACGGAGGCCGATGCTCCTACTAATGTTGCCCCCGCTACTTGCGAGCTGAATAAAGGAAATACATTGTAGGCAACCATATACAGCAACCCTCCACAAATACCTCCCAGTACGTATAAACCTCTTAAATGTTTTGCCGAGAAAAAGTAGAGAAACAAACTTCCGAACCAATACAGCCAAAGCATATTGAATAGAATATGCAGGATGCCGGCATGCATAAACATATAAGTAAATAACGACCACGGCTGATGAATAAATCCGATAAAGGATGCCGGCAGGGCAAATATACCGAATATATCGGGGGTGCTTACTTCAAACAGTCGCAAGAAAACGTTGATCAACGTGCCGATTACAAAGATGCCTACGTTGATATAAATCAGTTGGATAAAAATATTTCCTCTTCTGAATGTCTCCTTTAAATCAGCTATAATATGTCCCATTGTTATTGCTTTTTTTTCTCCAGTACAAAATCAGGATCAATCCGAACAGCATTCCTCCCAAATGTGCAAAGTGAGCGACATTGTCTCCGGCGCTATTGGCAAGTCCTGACCATAATTCAATTGCGGCATATCCTATAACGAAGAACTTCGCTTTGATAGGAAAAGGCAGCGGGAAGATAAACAACCGGTTATTGGGAAATAACATACCGAATGCCAGCAATATGGCGTAAACGGCTCCCGAAGCACCTACGGTGGTCATCATGTTCAGATACTCTTCCATTGGGATAACGCCTGTACCTATATTCACTTGTGCGTAGTGACTAAGTTCCGTTACATATTGAATATACTGTACTCCTTCTTGAATAAGTCCCGCACCGATACCGCATAGAATATAGTAGAAGAGGAAACGTTTGGGGCCCCAGGTTTGTTCGAGAATCGGTCCGAACATAAAAACGGCAAACATATTAAAGAAAATGTGGCTGAATCCGCCGTGCATGAACATATAAGTGATTAGCTGCGCCGGATTAAAGTCACTTGCAAGGAAAAAATGTAATCCCAGATAATTCGTTAAATCCAGACCGTAACGTTGGGCTACGATTGTTCCGAAAAATACTAGTACATTGATAATTATCAGGTTTTTAGTTACAGTTGGCATCATTTTAATTTCTGAATATTTAGATAATAGACGCAAAAGTACGAATAAATTCTGTTTTAAAGCATGAAAAATGCTTCCTATTAGCTCTTTTTCAATAATTTGCTGCGTTTTTTTTATGTTTTTATTTGATATGTTGTTTTGTTCGGCTATATTTGTGAAATCAATCCATTGTGGGATAATCTTTTGTGTAACATATATATTAATTAATCATTTTACGTATTATGAATAAGTCTGATCTTATTAGTGCAATGGCTGCCGAAGCTCAAATGAGCAAAGCCGATGCAAAAAAAGCACTTGATGCTTTCATCACTTCAGTTACTAACGCTATGAAAGCTGGTGACAAAGTATCTCTCGTAGGTTTTGGTACTTTCTCAGTAAGCGAAAGAGCTGAAAGAACTGGTATTAACCCTTCTACAAAGGCAACTATTACTATTCCTGCTAAGAAAGTAGCTAAATTTAAAGCTGGTGCTGAATTATCTGCAGCTGTTGAATAAGATAGATAGTTGAAAGAAATTAAGAGAGGAGACGTGATGCGTCTCCTTTTTTTGTATCTTTGCGCGCAAGAAATAACTTGATTATGAAGATAGAAGATAAACTTGTAGCGTCCGTTATCAGCGGACTCAAAGCACTTTACGGTCAGGAAGTCCCTGAAAAGATGGTGCAGTTGCAGAAAACGAAGAAAGAATTTGAAGGACATTTGACGTTGGTGGTATTTCCTTTCCTGAAGATGTCAAAAAAAGGACCGGAACAAACGGCACAGGAAATTGGTGAATATCTGAAGGCAAACGATCCGGCTGTAGCAGCGTTTAATGTGATAAAAGGCTTCTTGAACCTGACTATTGCATCGGCTACATGGATTGAGTTGCTGAACGAAATCCAGGCAGATGAACAGTACGGCTTGGTGCAGGTTACTGACGCTTCTCCATTGGTGATGATTGAGTATTCTTCTCCGAATACAAACAAACCGCTTCACTTGGGACACGTGCGTAATAACCTTTTAGGCAACGCATTGGCTAACATTGTAGCGGCAAACGGCAATAAGGTAGTCAAAACAAATATTGTAAACGACCGTGGTATCCACATCTGTAAGTCCATGCTGGCATGGAAGAAATACGGAAACGGTAAAACTCCTGAAACTTCGGGTAAGAAGGGGGACCATCTGGTAGGCGATTATTATGTATCTTTCGATAAGCATTATAAAGCGGAAGTAAAGGAGCTGATGGTTAAATTTACAGCGCAGGGAATGAGTGATGATGAGGCGAAGGCAAAGGCTGAAGCTGAATCTCCGTTGATGCAGGAAGCCCGCGAAATGCTGGTGAAGTGGGAAGCCGGTGATCCGGAAGTACGCGGATTGTGGGAAATGATGAACAATTGGGTATATGCCGGATTCGACGAAACCTACAAGAAGATGGGTGTCAGCTTCGATAAGATCTATTATGAATCCAATACTTACCTCGAAGGAAAAGAAAAGGTTATGGAAGGTCTGGAAAAAGGTTTCTTTTACAAGAAAGAAGACGGTTCCGTATGGGCCGACCTGACTGCCGAAGGACTGGATCATAAACTCCTTCTCCGTGGTGACGGTACTTCTGTTTATATGACACAGGATATCGGTACGGCTAAACTTCGTTTTGCCGATTACCCGATTAATAAGATGATTTATGTAGTAGGTAACGAACAGAACTATCACTTCCAGGTGCTTTCTATCTTGCTCGATAAACTTGGTTTCGAATGGGGTAAGAGTCTGGTACACTTCTCTTACGGAATGGTGGAACTGCCGGAAGGTAAGATGAAATCCCGTGAGGGTACGGTAGTTGATGCTGACGACTTGATGGAGGAAATGATTGCCACTGCTAAAGAAACTTCACAAGAACTTGGAAAACTGGATGGTTTGACACAGGAAGAAGCTGATGATATTGCCCGTATTGTGGGGCTGGGAGCATTGAAATATTTCATTCTGAAAGTCGATGCCCGTAAGAATATGACATTCAATCCGAAAGAATCTATCGACTTCAACGGTAATACAGGTCCGTTTATTCAATACACCTACGCACGTATCCAGTCTGTACTTCGGAAAGCTGCCGAATCAGGTATCACAATTCCTGAACAGATTCCGGCTGGTATTGAACTGAGTGAGAAGGAAGAAGGGTTGATTCAGATGGTTGCCGACTTTGCTGCTGTTGTAAAACAAGCCGGTGAAGATTACAGTCCGTCTATTATTGCCAATTATACTTATGACTTGGTGAAAGAATACAATCAGTTCTATCATGACTATAGTATTCTGCGCGAAGAGAATGAAGCGGTGAAAGTATTCCGTATCGCTCTGTCTGCTAATGTGGCTAAAATCATTCGCTTAGGAATGAATTTACTGGGTATCGAGGTTCCTTCCAGAATGTAAGACTTTCTCTGAATAAAATATACTTTTGCGGGGTTTCTTTTATATAAAAGGAACCCCGCATGTTTTATTCTCCCCATCCAATATCCGGCCTGCTCTTATTTAAATCGTATTAATCTTTATTTGTACCAATCTTTATTTTGTTTCCCATTCGATGATACCCATCCTGCGAACTTAGGATATGATTGATCGATTCGTTTCCCTTCCTCCGGAACCGGGAGATTACTTACCGGCATATTGATAGCAAACGGCATCAAGTCTGCTGAAACATAATACATCCCTTCTTCCGGTCTGTAGATGTCTTTTCCGGTTCCCAGTATTGATAAGTCGGCTTTGTCAGTCGGGGGGTAATTTATCAGATGTAATTCTTTGCCTCTACCCTCATTGGAACTGATGAAGATAAACGGATTGTAAGGAGGTACCACATCTTTCTCACTGGCTCCATCAAGCGTGATGGTTACAGTATATTCTTTCTTTGATTCATCAGTGACGTTTTTGAATTTGGTCATGTCGTCATACAACAAAATGGTTGGGTGAGACTGTCCAGGCTCTGTTTCTTTTCCTTCCATGTATATAGAACTTGATAAACCATTGGCATCAGGCCCCGTTATTTTTACACTCTTGACATTGCTGTTTGAGAGCTTGTGGAATTGATATCCAAATCCGTTTTGCAGATAACCTCCACAGTGCTGTAAGATAAACTTGTCTTCTATTTCGTAAATGCGATTGTCGAGAGCGTTTCGGGTCATGGTACTGGTGTACTTTACCATTACGTCATTCATATCGTAATCACCTAACTTAGGCCATAAATCTTCAAAAGCCAGTGTGCCGGAATAAGAAATTTTATATTGCTCAGGGATTGCTTCGGGGTCCTCAGGCAGTGAAGGCAATGTCGGGTCAATCGCATTCTTTTCTGACGTATGAATATAGAATATGGCATCTGCATAATCAAAGTCAGTATTATCTTCAAATCCTACCGCTACAATCTGCCCGGACTTGGAATCACGGAGAGATACGGTTCTTTGTGTATTATTCGTGTTTAGATTCCTGGTGGAGTAGCGTGCTCCCATACCTTTTATAATATCACCCACTTTGTCTTTATCTGTTTCTGAGGTGAGTTTGCTCTTGAATCCCATACCTTGCAGGCACCAGCCAATTGTGACTCCGGCGGGAAATTTGTCCTCGTATTCTTGTGTAGCTTCATTCCAATATTTGAGTTTTATTTCTTCGCCACACACTAATGCTCCTGCTCCTAAAGTCTTGTAAATAGGAGAGGTGTTTGGAAATGCGATTATTTGTTTTATATCACTTGCGCTCTGGGGCGGATTATCGGTCGGATAGGTATAATATCCAACTGTATTGTACCATGCAGCAGAGCTGGTTATAAATACGAGGCTCACTTCGGTCGGGTTAACAATTGGAATATCTGAAGTCATTTTAATGATACCATCAAAAAACTCCGGATAATTCTGACTGATGTTCATAACCTTGTTTTTACCGTTTTCATCTTTGACTGTAACCTTTCGGAAAACATACTTGATGTTGTATAGTACGTCTGCCGGCGGTATATTTATTTTAGGTTCCAGGTTGGTTGGTCTTCCTCTGTCATCCCAGTCTGCATCGGGAAGAACATTCCATTCTTTTAGATAGGTATGTTGGTTCGTGGTTACTCCTCTGGTTTTTGATGCCGTTTGTGAACGTAAGGCAGCGATATATGCATCTTGATTAAATAAAAGCCGATGACTCTCGTCAATCGTTAGTTTAAGAGGAGATACGGTAGCTAAATAATCCGATGATAACCATACTTCCGAGATGTCCGCCGAGATATTATTCATCTCCCCGCTGAATTTGCCATCTTCATCTGTAACTGCGCGGTAGATAGGCTCTATGTCTTTTTTGGACGCGGTGCCGTCAGTTGAGTATTCAATGGGATCTTGATCGTAAACATCAAAAAGGACACGATAATTTTCGCTTTTAAAACAATAATCAATATCCAAAGCAACAGCTTGGGTCATGTTGAAGTCGAAGTATGCTTCTTTTGGCATATGTCTTCTCTCCCAGGATAAGTCACGCTCTTTGTCCATGCAACTGATGGAAGATATGATAAGTGCTCCTATCATTAAATACTTTAAATTTGTTTGCTTCATAAGTTTGTGTATTAAATAGATAAAGAGCAAATATATACATTTAATTATATAATTTGCTCTTTTTCTGTTTTTTTTATTTCTTTTTTGCGAATCGTCCTTTTTTTGTGGTCGCTGGTCCTTTTTCATCTTGCAATTTGATGAGTTCCAAACAGCTAGCCAAACTCAAATCCTGCGGGACGATATCTTTAGGTATTTTATAATTGGAACCCTTATAGGTAATATAAGGTCCGTAACGTCCATTCAGAATCTCAAGTTCCGGCTCCTCTTCAAACGTCTTGATGTGGCGTTCCGCTTCCTTCTGGCGTTTCTCCAGAATCAACTGTTCTGCCTCTTCCAAAGTAATTTCCATCGGGTCAAGTGTTTTCGGGAGCGATACATATACCTTATTATGCAGGACATACGGACCGAAACGGCCTACGCCTACACTGACTGATTTTCCTTCATATTCGCCCAGTGTACGAGGTAATTTGAATAATTCCAGTGCATCTTCCAAAGTGATGGTTTCCATGGATTGACCTTTTTTCATTTGTGCAAAGCGTGGTTTTTCTTCATCTTCTACAGTACCAATCTGTACAACAGGACCGAAGCGACCAATCTTAACAGAAACAGTCTTACCTGTTCCCGGTTCTTCTCCCAGAATACGTTCGCCTACTTTATGTTCCGTCTTGATAGCCAATGTGTTTTCTACAGACGGATGGAACTTATCATAGAAATTCTTCATGATAGAAGTCCATTTCACTTCTCCTTCTGCAATCTCGTCAAATTCCTTTTCTACGCTGGCGGTAAAGTTGAAATCCAGAATGTCCGGGAAATATTCGGTAAGGAAATCATTTACCACAGTGCCGGTGTCTGTCGGGAATAACTTCGCCTTTTCTGCACCGGTAATTTCAGTATGGTTTTCATCCTTAATCTGACGATCTTTCAATGTCATGACATTAAACTGCCGTTCTTCCCCGTCTTTATTACCTTTTTCCACATATTCGCGTTGCTGGATGGTAGAGATAGTAGGTGCATACGTAGACGGACGTCCGATACCCAGTTCTTCCAACTTGCGTACAAGACTTGCTTCCGTATAGCGTGGAGGACGTTGGGTGAAACGTTCTGTTGCGGTGATAGGGCCGTGTTCCAACTTCTGACCTTTTTTCAGAGGAGGAAGCAGGTGGCTCTCATCTTCCTGTTCGTTGTCATCGTCATAAGATTCACGGTATACACGCAGGAATCCGTCAAACTTAATCACTTCACCGATGGCTGTAAATACATCGCTGCTGCCACTTATTGTTATGGTAGCAGTTGTTTTTTCCAGTTCCGCATCTGCCATTTGTGAGGCAATGGTACGTTTCCATATCAAGTCGTACAGTTTCTTTTCCTGTGCTGTTCCTTCAATGGACTGGTTTTCCATATAGGTAGGACGGATGGCCTCATGCGCTTCTTGTGCACCCTTAGTCTTTGTTTCGAAATGGCGGGGATGTACGTAACGGTCGCCCATCATTTTAATGATAGCGTCTTTACTACCTGCTGTCGCAAATTCCGAGAGGTTGACAGAGTCCGTACGCATATAAGTGATGAATCCCGATTCGTATAAGCGTTGCGCGAGCATCATGGTCTGCGCTACGGTATATCCCAGTTTACGTGCGGCTTCCTGTTGCAACGTAGATGTTGTGAACGGAGCAGGAGGTGTTTTCTTGACCGGGCGGGTAGTGATATCGTCGATAGCAAAGCTTGCTCCCTGACATGCGTTGAGGAAAGCTTTTGCTTCTTCTTTTGTTTTGATACGGCGAGCCAGTTCAGCTTTCATTTCCACCAGTTTTCCGTCCGTGTCCGGAACGAGGAATACGGCAGTGATGCGATAAGCAGCTTCCGTTTGGAAAGCATGTATTTCACGTTCACGTTCAACGATCAGGCGGACAGCAACTGACTGAACACGTCCGGCAGAAAGTGCCGGTTTCACTTTTCTCCAAAGCACGGGAGAGAGTTCGAAACCTACGATACGGTCCAGAATCCGTCGTGCTTGCTGTGCATTTACGAGATTGAGGTCTATGTCTCGTGGTTGTTCAATCGCTTTTAAGATAGCGCTTTTCGTAATTTCATGAAATACGATTCGTTTTGTGTTTTCCGGTTTTAGTTTTAAGACCTCATAAAGATGCCAGGCAATCGCTTCTCCTTCGCGGTCCTCATCGGATGCGAGCCATACGGTTTCTGCGTCTTTAGCTTCTGTCTTCAGCGTGTTAACCAGAGCCTTTTTGTCTGCCGGAATTTCGTAGCTGGGTGTAAAATTCTTCTCTACGTCGATGCTGAATTCTTTTTTCTTCAGATCACGTATATGTCCGTAACTAGAAAGGACTTTAAAATCTTTCCCAAGAAACTTTTCAATCGTTTTTGCTTTTGCCGGAGACTCGACAATGACAAGGTTTTTCTGCATAATTCTTTCTTTTATAATGGCTTGTACCACAATATTCGGGGACAAAAGTAAAAAAAAAGATTCTCCCTACCTTATAATATAAGGAGAATTTAATAAAATCTTAAGATTTACATTTTATTGCAGGAAATAAAATATCAATTGGTATAGGTTAGTTTCTCTATATTCTACGTACATTTGTCTCATTAGTAAGCTGGTTTTCGTTTGACAGTTGTCAAACGAACGCCTGACAACTGTTGAACTATCGTTTGACAACTGTCAAACGAAAACTGAATAGTAAATTGAATAAATAATATATGGGAAGATAGAAATTAATCTTTCCTAATGAAAAACTAATAAGTAATGAGTGTTAATTATGACCTTTATGAGACTCCCAACCCTGATAAGAGTGGAGAAGAACTACCTTTGCATGCACGTGTCGTTTTGAAGGGAAGTTATACAGCCGAAGAATTTGTAGAACAAGTGACTGCATTTCAGCATATGCCTCATGCGCAAGTGGTAGGTGTCATAGAAGCTATTTCGAAAGAATTGAGACATTTGCTTTTGAAGGGATTTTCCGTTGAATTGGGTGATATTGGCTATTTTACTCTTTCTTTGAGTGTGAACAAAGAAGTGACTGATTCAAAAGACTTGCGTTCACCGTCAGTATCTCTTAAAGATATTAATTTGAGAATCAACCGTCAGTTTAAGAAGGATATTGAGACTGAATTGGTATTACAACGTTATCATTCGCCTTTTCGTGTGAAGAATCTATTAGCAGAGGAAAAGTGTTTGCAGCGACTTAATAAATTCTTGGAAAAGAATCCATGTATTAACCGGCAGGATTATGCCTTACTTGTTGGAAAGACAAAAACACAGGCATTGCAGGATATTAATGCATTTATTGAAAAAGGAATTTTGAAAAAATATGGTTCAGGACGTTCGGTCGTATATATAAAGGTAGGGTGAGCCATTTTATCGGATATATATACTTGATATTAAACATTTTCTGCTTACCTTTGTTTGCATGAAAAAAGAAAATGGGAAAGGAGACGAACCTATGGCCAGTAATTATATTCGTTTCGATTGGGCTATGAAACGCTTATTGCGTAATAAAGCCAATTTTGCAGTTCTTGAAGGCTTTCTGACTACTCTTCTCAATGAAAAGATTGTCATTCAGAAATTGTTGGAAAGTGAAGGTAATCAAGAAGATGAGTTTGATAAGTATAATCGTGTTGATATGCTTGCGGAGAACTCTAAAGGAGAACTTATTCTGATTGAAGTTCAGAATAACAATGAGTATGCTTATTTCCAACGTATGTTGTTTGGTACTTCTAAATTGGTGACCGAGTACATCAATCGTGGAGAAGGTTATGATAAAGTACGTAAAGTGTATAGCGTCAATATTGTCTATTTTTCATTAGGCAATGGAAAGGATATAGTATATCATGGTAAAACGGAATTCAGAGGGATTCATCAGAATGATGTACTGGAGTTGACTCCGTTTCAAAAACAGACGTTTAAGGTTGATGCTGTCAGCCAGCTTTATCCTGAATATTATATACTAAAGGTGAATGACTTTAATCAGGTTGCCAAGAGCCCGTTGGAAGAATGGATTGGCTATCTGAATACAGGTGATATTCCTGATAGTGCTACTGCTCCCGGTTTGACGGAGGCTCGTGAACGATTGAAACTTGATAAAATGACGAAAACCGAACTTGAAGCATATTATCGTCATTTGGATAATATTGTAATATTGAAAGATAATATATTAACAGAACGTGCGGAAGGTCGTGCGGAAGGTCGTGCAGAAGGTCGTGCGGAAGAAAAAAAAGAAACAGCACGTAATATGAAGATTTTGAATATTCCTATTAATACTATTTCACAGATAACAGGTCTGTCGGTAGAAGAAATACAAGGCTTATAAATCTATTGGTGGCGGATTTGTGGTGAAGACAACGGAATAATTGAAGTTTAAGTTTTTGAGAAGGGGCGTTATCCGGAAATGGAAACGCCCCTTTCATTAATTTAGAACCGGAAACTCAATCCTCCTAAGAAGTTGAATCCTTCTGTAGGATAACCCAAATAATATTGATATTTCTTATTTAGCAGGTTATGTACTTGCGCATAAACGGATACTCCTTTGAATACATTATAGCTGGCTCCGATATGCAAATCATTAATTGCGGTCATTTTTGCATATTCTTTCACTTCTTTCCGGCTGATGTAATCATAGCCCAGATTTATGTTAAGAGCAGAGATCGGATGAATACGTACATTGAAAGTCATTTCACTGACGGGTTTCACAGCCAACAGATATTCCTCTGTTTTGCTGTCCCAATTATGATAAGTATATTTAGCTGATATTTCGAGGATATCTTTGTAATCGTAACTGATTTCACCGCCAAGGTAGAGATTATCTGTATTATCTTGAGCAAAAGTAAGATAAGAGCCTGAATGAATATTACTCGGGTCAAAACCTAAATAAGATAAGTCGTTCTTTAGATTTTGATAACCACCGAACACGTTGAACCAAAGTCCCGGATAAGGGCTTGCTTTGAATCCGATACTACCGTTGATTTGCTCGTAAGTATCATAAGGACGTTGTATATATCCCAAAGTAGCAGTGGTATTTGCCTCCGGCAGTTCACCGTAAGGACAGATGTTTTCTAATCTGCGGAAATCATTCAGTTGCTTACCGCCAGTTGCTTTTGCATAAACAATGTAGCTGTCAGAAAAAATATACTGTGCAGTGATATCGGGTGAGATACGGAAAGACTTGTCAAATCCGAAAGATAAATCTACATTGGCTCCGATATGCAGTTTCCAGTCATCATTATCCAGTTCATAATATGGATTTAAAAGAAGCGTTGTGTAGTTCTTGAAATATTCATCTCCGGTGGAAACATTCTTTGTATATCCGCTGTAGAGAAGATTGTTCATTTCCAAAGCGATAGTTATTGATTGTTGGTCGCCGATAGCTCCCGTGACATCGCCTTTGGTACGTATGATTGTCTCCTTGATACCTGTATTGGCTTCAGATTCATTGAACATGTTATGCTGGCGTTCATACATCAACAGATTTGTTTCTGCATTGAAACGCAGTGGTGCAGTCTCATCAATGAAATGAATGCCTGCATGAAAGTCACCGGATGTGAATTTCTGCTTGCTGTTTACGCTTTCCGGTTGGAAGTTGAAGTTGCTCAATCCGAAGTTTCCGGCAATATTTAAATCCAATTGATCGAATTGATGCGTATAATCCACATTAGCACGTGTGCGGTAGTAGAAAGCGTTCCATTTCTCTCCATCTGTGAAAGGAAGAGTTAACTTACCATCCATCCCATCCATTTGGAAACGTACATTCAGCTTATCTTTCTTCGACAGGCGGAATAGATAATTGGCAAGAACATCCAAATTGCCATAATTGCCATATCCGGCACGTACATATCCGGGAGTAGTGCCTGGCTGAATTTCTTTTCCGGTATAGGGACGCATCAGACCTGCCGGAACAGAAGTAGCCGGAAAGAATGTCGTAGCATATTCCACCTCTTTCTTACTCACTGTCGGTTCTTCTACTTTAGGCAGGACGTTCACTTTCGAAGCATCCATAATGTCCGGGTTATATTCTTGTTCCACAACGACCGTGCGGTTCATTGTCGTATCCTTCGGTTGGGTAGTTTGGGCTTGAAGGCAGGATGGCATTGAGATTGCCAATGCGAGTCCTCCTATTATATAATAAGATCGTTTCATACTTTTCTATTTTTTAATTCTCAATTCTCAACTTTCAATTTATGAAGTCTGCTTTCAATCATACTTTGAATATCGTCATTACCCTGGTAATTCTGTTGCAAACTTAACAGATACTGACGTGCATCCAGATCTTTACCCGTAGCGTGGTAAACATCAGACAGAAGGACAAAACTACGTGCCAGCCAATAAGCATGAGGTGTGCTCTGTTCTATATAGTTGAGCAACTCTTTCTCTGCAGCGGCATATTCTTTTGCATCGTAAAGTGATTGTGCAACCTGATATTTTGCTTCGGCACCGTAAGAGTTACGCGTATCTTTAGCCAGTTCACGGTAGTCTTCCAGTGCTTTTTTGTCAGCCTTTTGCTTGGCGTAGGCTTTAGCACGGTAATAAAGAGCTTCGTTCCTTAACTCCGGACTCAGTTTGGCTTCTGCAAGCAGGTCGGTAGCTGCATGGATGGTTTCTATATCATCTCTCAACAGGAAGGCGCAACGCAAAATACCTGTTTCGGCAAGTTGGCGACGTTCTACGCTAGTTGCTTTTTCTTTCAGCATTTTATAGCTAGCCAATGCTTCAGCCATGTTTTGTTGGTTGAACTGCACTTCGGCACGCAAGATTAGCGCTTCTTCTGCAAATGGGTTGTTAGGATATTCCAATAACTTATCGGAATGGAGAAGTACCATATCGTAATTCTTCTGTTCGTTACCAATCAGGCAGAGGTAATAATGCGCATTCAGCCTGAAAGCACCTTCCGGGAAAGTCTGCAAGTATTTGTTGAAACTTGTTTTGGCTTCTTCCATCCGGCCTTTTATATAAATCTTTTCTGCAGCGGCATACGTAAGTGAGTCTTGTTCATTGGCATCGAAACGGATATGTCCCGGCATGGCATTTGCTAAAGCTGCAAATTCGTCGATGCGGTTCAGGTCTACATAAATAGATTTCAAGTCACGCATGGCAAGGCGGGCTTCTTCGCTGCCCGGATATTTCTCGATCACTTCCTTGTAAGCTCCGATAGCCTGATTGTAGTCTCCTTTCTGATAGTACAATAATCCGATTTCTGCAGCGGCTTTCCGGCTGACAGGGCTTTCGGGGTATTTGTTCAGTAATTCTTTAAAAGAGGTAATGGCTTGATTGTTGTTATCCATCAGGACATAAGAACGTCCTTTCTCATAAATGGCATTTACTGCATAAGGAGAAGAAGGATATTTACCCACCAGTCGGTTTAATAAAGTGATTTTGCCGGAATAGTCTTTCTGTAATCCCGATACGAGAGCGAGTTGATAGAAAGAATAGTCGCCAGAAGAAGTATTCATTTGTTCCGCTTGTGAGTAGTAATGTTTGGCCTCTTCGAAGCTGCGTACATGCAGGTAGCAGTCGCCGATACGGTTATAGGCATCGGCAAGTGCGGTTGTATTTTCACCTTTTTCCAGTTGAATATATTTCTGAAAGTAGTTACTTGCCTGTGTATAGTCTTTGCGGTGGAAAGCGATATACCCTAAGTTGTAGTTGGCAAGTGCGTACATTTCGTTATTGGGCTGGGTGGTGAGTTGCAGGTAAGCGTTGAAGTCACGGGTTGCTTCCGTCATTCGGTTAAGGCGATAGTAAGATTCGCCGCACCAGTAGTAAGCGTCTGCTTTGGTCTGCCGGTTGTATTGTCCGATGGCGATGGATTGATTCAGATATTTAAGAGCCTGTGTGAAATCAGCATTGGCAAATGCTTGTGTACCTAGTTGGAACAGGATTTTCTGTTTGGCTTCCAATATTTGTGCACTTGGTTTGGCAATCCGGTCGATGGATTTCAGGGCTGCATCATAACTGCGGGTATTCATGTAAACTTCTACCAAATAGCTGCTGACTTTTTCAGCGTAAGGAGAAGTCGGAAATTCATTCAGGAACTTTTCGAAGGCAGTGACGGATTCGCCGAAAGCGGAGAAGGAAGTTTCATGCAGGCAAAGAGCGTAATTGTAAGCTGCCTGTTCCTTGATTTGCATATTGGCACTGGAGGCGGCTGCCTGTTCGAAAGCCATGCGGGCTTTGCTTTTTTCCGCCAGTTGCAGATAAGAGAGCCCCATGTGGAGGTATGCGTTTTGAGTAAGGGCATCATTGGCAGTTGTAACCTTGCCTAATGTTTCGGCTGCTTTGGAATAGACTTTCGTCTGATAGTAGGAGAGCCCTAACATATAAAGAGCATCGCGACGTGGAGCCGAATGATCTTTGTTCAGGTAATTGTTGAATGCTTCTACAGCTTGGTGATATTGTCCGAAGTGGTAGTAGGCATCTCCCAGAATGCGATACATTTCTGCGGCATGTTCATTATTTGGATAGGCCGACAGATAGTTTTGTGCTACAATCTGTGCCTTATCATAGTTTTGGAGCTGTGCATAAATTTCGGCAATGTAATAGGGGACAAGTGCCTTGTATTTTGAATCGTCCTGCAACGGCAAGAAACCTTTCAGTGCTTCGTTATAGCGTTTTTGCGTATAGCGGATATAAGAGAGATAATAATCACAGTCTTTAGCATATTTGGGACTGTTGGCGCGCAATGTTTCAAACCAAATTGCGGCTTCTCGTAGATTATCGGTTTTCAGATAACAGGTAGCCAATTGGTAAGTGCAGTCATCCCGTTCCTCATTACCCAGTAGACCGAGGTCGGCAGAGTTGAAGAGTGCCAGTGCTTCGTCGTATTTTCCTTCATAGAAATAGCAGGAGGCTAATAGTGCATAAATACGGTTGGCGTAAGGAGTGTCAGGATAGCGGTCGAGATACTTGCGCAGGATTTCGATCCGGTTCTTGTCTTTCAGTTCATAAGCGGAACTGGCCAGCATGTATTCAGCGTCTTGAAGAAGGCTGGCGGCAGACTTTTGTTTTACAAATGCTTTCAGTGCCGGTAGGGCGGCTGCATAATTTTTTTCCTGGAAAAGTTCTTTCCCTTCTTTATAAAGGTTGTCGGTCGAAGTGAACTTATCACTTGTCTGGGCAAATCCTATCATAGGAGTGCAGCAGATAGCCGCACAAATGAGTCTAGTAATTTCTTTTTTCATAATCGGGTGTTTATGCAAAAGTACAGAATGAAAGGGGATATGTTTCTGTAGTTTGTTATATTTTAACGAATTATCTGTCAGATAAGAACTTTTTAAGTCCTCGCCGGATAGAATCCAGCCCAAAATCTTCCGGTTGAATCTCGGAGAGAGGTAGGAAGAGAGAATCTGCTACATCATCCATGGCGGAGAAATGGCTCATGTCTTCTACGGTACAGAGGAAAAACATATCAAGTGTGTGTACTGGAAAACCTGAATAAACATAAATATTGGGAAGTGTGAACTGGTAAACGGCTTTTTTAACTTTCAGCCCTGTTTCTTCCAGTACTTCGCGGGTAACACCTTCTTCGCCTGTTTCATTCATGTCGATGAATCCGCCGGGTAGGTCGAGAGTTCCTTTGGCCGGCTCTTTGGCACGTCGGCAGACAAGCAGTTCATTTTTCTCATTCAAGATAAGTGCTACTGTGGCGGCAGAAGGATTGAAGTAATAGACAAAGCCGCAATCTGCACATTTTTTAGATTTCTCGTTGTTGACCTCAAAATGAGGGGAACCGCATTCAGGGCAATATAGGAATTGGGCAAGAGGATGTTCCATGATCGTATATATTTTCAGGTTTTTGTTATGTAGGTTGGCGGCGTTGCCGCCGCTTTCCCCATTAAGAACTGTACGTGCGACTTTCACCGCATACAGCTCCGATAATTCAAAATTTAGTTCTCATAAAACTAAATCGGCTCATCCGCACCTTTACAGGTAGCGTTTTCCGATAAAGTTCCCTTTCGGGACGTACGTGAGCGGTTGCGTTTCTGCATCCGCTTCCGGAAGTAGGCATCCCAAGTCGGGTCGTATGGATTAGCTTCACATTTCACCTTTACATGTCGTCTAATCGGTATGTCAGCCAGCTTCATAAGTGTAAAGATAGCATCTTTTTCGCAATCTTTGTACTTGAAACCGAAAATCCAATCCCGAGTGCCGACCTTGATAAAGTATTTGTCCTTTATCCATTTCCTCGACTTGTTCGTATGTCTCCTGTAAGCCCATCGTTTTAACTGGTTAGTTAATATATGGTCTATCCTACTAAACGTAGTTTTCGATACCACACTGCTGTAGTAGTTTCCCCATCCTCTCAATACAGGGTTGAGGTCTTCTATCAGCTTCTGCTGCGCTACAGCCTTGTTCTTCTTGAACACGACCTCGTGCAGTTTCTCCGTAAATCGTTTCTGACTTTTAGTGGATGGTTTGATTATCAATGTACCGTTGTACTTCCGAACATTGAACCCCAAAAAGTCAGAACCCTCGCTGATGTGTGTTATCAGTGTCTTTTCTTGGGATAGCGTAAGACCACGCTTCCCAAGAAACTCAATCAACATGCATTTTATCTCTTCCAATGTTTCCCGTTTGTCTGCCGTGACGATAAAGTCATCTGCATAACGCACGCAATTTACTTTCGGATGATAAAGTCTGCCATCGATATAACTCACCTTGTACCTCTCTTTCAGCATTCTTTCCATGCCGTCAAGCGTAGCATTGGCGAGTATCGGTGAGATGATGCCGCCTTGCGGAGTGCCCTCCAGGGTGGGTTGTAGCAGTTTATTGAACACAACTCCGCTTTTCAGCCATTTCTTCAGGATGCGCTTGTCGATTCGTACGTTATCGAGAAGCCATTCGTGGCTGATATGGTCGAAGCATCCCTTGATGTCTCCCTCCAATATCCATTGTGGAGAACAATCCTTGCTTAACCATCTGTGTAGGGCATCAATGGCGTCAGCCGTACTTCTGAACTTTCTAAATCCATAAGAGTTGGCGTCAGCTGTTGTTTCCGTTATGGGTTCCAAAGCCATCAGATAAAGAGCCTGCATGGCTCTGTCTTTCATGGTCGGAATCCCGAGAGGTCTCATCTTCCCGCTTTTCTTCGGTATGTTGACCCTTTTCAGTGGAAGGGCTCTGTACCCTCTCCGTTTCAAAGAACACACTGCGTTTATCTTCCTGGCATCGGTATCCCATAGTACATGGTCAACCCCTGCCGTACGTTTTCCTTTATTGGTTGTCACTTTCCTTACCGCCAAGACCTTGGCTTCAAAGGAGGTGACAAGAAGATGTTGCAAGGCTTTCACCTTATTGTATCTTCTTTCTTTTTGAGCCTCTGCTATTCTGACTTGTAGCTTCCTTACCTTGCGCTCGCACCGTGAGAAGTCCATTCCCTTCCACGAGGTCTTGCGTTTGGCTGAAGATGCACACTCGGCTTGCGCCTCGCTCCTTTGCTGTTTCTCCATACTTTAAGTTCTACAGTTCATTTCACAAAGAATTACCCTGTGGAAGTCTGCACGCTTTCGCGTAGGGTGACGTTGGAACCCTTATCCATGACATTACATCGTGGCATTCGCTTTCTCCACAATCCTTTACCCGCATCCCTTTCGGCCGCTCTTACGATTTGCTTACCCATTTGCTATTGGCTGATGGGAGAAATACGGGCTTACCAAGTTTCGCACAAGTAACTGACGACCGACTTAGAGTCCGCCCATCCACCGGCAGTACAACATCCGTGTAGTACGGCATAACAACGTACTATCCTGACTGCGTGTCTTTTGGCATGGCTCCTAAACATCCGTGAGCCAATTCTTTGTAACGATGGTGCAGCGATTCACCTCAAGTTACTCTTATCGGTCAGCCTTGCCATTCTTCGCCTATGATGTTTAGGTTGGAACGTCGTTCTCAAGAGGGCTTCGCACCCGACCGTTACCAGTCACGCACGCCTCTTTAGGCTACTATTGACGGAACAATAGGTTCAGACATGATGCTGAACAATTACTTGTGAGACCTCTTGTCGCACGTTTATGCTTGCAAAGTTATAAAATGCTTTTATTAATTTCATCTATCATGGCATAGAAATATTCGATTGGACTTTTTTTGCAAAGGCGGGGGGCTGCCTTTATCTTTGCATCAGAAACAAAAAACAAAACGTTGTTTCTGATGTTATAAGTCAAATCAATTAATAACAATAAAAGCAATAAAGATTATGGAACCAATTTTAAATTCTCAACTTCCTGAATTCAGCGTTCAGGCTTTTCACAACGGAGCTTTCAAAACTGTAACCAACAATGACCTGAAAGGTAAATGGGCGATTCTTTTCTTCTATCCTGCTGACTTTACTTTCGTATGTCCTACTGAATTGGTGGATATGGCTGAAAAGTACGATCAGTTCAAAGCGATGGGGGTAGAAATCTACTCGGTAAGTACTGACTCTCATTTCGTGCACAAAGCTTGGCATGATGCTTCTGAAAGTATTCGCAAGATTCAATATCCGATGTTGGCAGACCCGACTGGCGCTTTGAGCCGTGCACTGGGTGTATATATCGAAGAAGAGGGTATGGCTTATCGCGGTACATTCGTTGTCAATCCGGAAGGAAAGATTAAAGTGGTGGAATTGAATGATAACAATATTGGCCGTGATGCAAGTGAATTGCTTCGTAAAGTGGAAGCTGCACAGTTTGTAGCCAGCCATGACGGAGAAGTTTGCCCGGCTAAATGGAAGAAGGGTGAGTCTACCCTGAAACCAAGCATCGACCTGGTAGGTAAGATTTGATAGATCTTGATAATGGTGATTATGGGAGGTCGGTAACGGAAGACGCTGCCGGCCTTTTTTCTCAAAAAACGAAAGGAAAAAGATATGTTAGAATCTGCATTAAAAGAACAACTAAGGGGTATTTTTGCTGGGCTGGAGGCAAACTTTACTTTTGATATATCCGTATCATCCGGCCACGAAAACAAAACCGAACTGGTGGAACTGCTGGGAGATGTAGCGGATTGTTCCGATCACATCACTTGTGTAGTGAATGAGGGAGACGCGTTGAAGTTTACTTTACTGAAGAATGGCAACCGTACCGGAATCACATTCCGTGGTATTCCTAACGGACATGAGTTCACATCGTTGCTTCTGGCTATCCTGAATCTGGATGGCAAAGGAAAGAACTTTCCCGATGAGGCCGTTTGCAACCGTGTGAAAGCACTGAAAGGCCCTATACATCTGACCACTTATGTTTCGTTGACTTGTACGAACTGTCCTGACGTAGTGCAAGCTCTGAATGCAATGACTACTTTGAATCCGGCTATTACGCATGAAATGATAGACGGTGCGCTTTATCAGGATGAAGTAGATGCACTGAAGATACAAGGAGTGCCCTCTGTCTTTGCAGACGGAAAATTACTTCATGTAGGCCGTGGTGAATTTGGCGAATTGCTTGCCAAGTTGGAAGAACAATATGGTATTGACGAAACCAAAGCGAATGCAGAGGTGAAAGAATATGATGTGATTGTGGCCGGTGGAGGACCTGCAGGAGTATCGGCAGCTATTTATTCTGCCCGTAAAGGACTCCGTGTAGCTATCGTGGCCGAGCGTGTCGGCGGACAGGTGAAAGAAACGGTAGGTATTGAAAATCTAATCTCTGTTCCGGAAACGACAGGAAATGAACTTGCCGATAATCTGAAAACACATCTCTTACGCTATCCGGTGGATTTACTGGAGCATCGTAAAGTAGAAAAAGTAGAAGTGGTTGGAAAACAGAAGCAGATCACTACCTCTGTTGGTGAGAAATTCCTGGCTCCGGCACTGATTATTGCAACTGGTGCAAGCTGGCGTAAACTGAATGTTCCGGGAGAAGCCGAATATATAGGTCGTGGTGTCGCTTTCTGTCCTCATTGCGATGGTCCGTTTTATAAAGGAAAGCATGTAGCAGTAGTAGGTGGAGGAAATTCCGGCATTGAGGCAGCCATTGACTTGGCCGGTATCTGCTCCAAAGTGACTGTTTTTGAATTTATGGATGAGTTGAAAGCAGACAGTGTACTTCAAGAGCGACTTAAATCATTGCCGAATGTGGAAGTGTTTGTAAGTTCACAGACTACAGAAGTGATAGGAAATGGTGATAAGCTGACTGCCCTGCGCATCAAAGACCGCAAAACGGAAGAAGAACGTTTGGTTGAATTGGATGGTGTATTTGTACAGATCGGGCTTTCTGCGAATAGCAGTGTGTTCCGCGACATAGTGGAAACTAACCGTCCGGGCGAAATCATGATTGATGCACATTGCCGTACGAATGTGACGGGTATCTATGCAGCCGGAGATGTTTCTACGGTTCCTTATAAGCAAATTATTATCTCTATGGGCGAAGGGGCGAAAGCTGCGCTTTCTGCATTTGACGATAGAGTGAGAGGGATTATTTAAAATGTACAGATAGAACTGGACACACACAAACAATTCATGGTAAAGGCAATAAAGGTATGAATACATATTTTTGTTGCCCTTTATTTTTTTTCTTACCTTTGGGGCACTTAACATTAACCCCCAAAAATGAGAAACATGAAAAAGATCTTTTTACTAATTTTCGTTATCCTATTTATTTTTCCGGTACAGGCCCAGCATACATTGAGACTGATGACTTATAATATTAAAAATGCGAACGGCATGGATGATATTTGTAATTTTCAACGGGTAGCCAATGTGATAAATAATGCTTCTCCTGATGTTGTGGCTATACAAGAGGTAGACAGTATGACCCGTCGGAGCGGACAGAAATATGTGCTGGGTGAGATAGCTGAACGTACACAGATGCATGCTTGTTTTGCACCTGCCATAGAGTTTGATGGAGGTAAATATGGAATCGGACTGCTGACAAAGCAAGTTCCGCTACGTTTACAAGCTATCCCTTTACCTGGTAGAGAAGAGGCTCGCACCTTGATTCTGGCAGAATTTGAGGATTATATTTATTGTTGTACTCATCTGTCATTAACGGAAGAAGATCGCATGAAGTCCCTGGAAATAGTGAAGTCATTTACTGCTTCCTATAAAAAGCCTCTTTTTCTGGCTGGGGACATGAATGCTGAACCGGAATCCGATTTTATAAAGGAGTTACAGAAAGACTTCCAGATACTCTCCAATCCTAAACAATCTACTTATCCGGCTCCTGATCCCAAGGAGACTATAGATTATATTACCGCATTGAAGTCAAATGCTAATGGCTTCGCTCTTATATCCTCTCAAGTGTTGGATGAACCGATGGCCTCCGATCATCGCCCTATCCTTGTAGAGCTGCGTACCGCTGAAAAGGCAGATAAAATATTCCGTACTAAACCTTATTTACAGAATCCCATAGGTAATGGTATGACAGTTATGTGGGAAACTACCGTTCCGGCATATTGCTGGGTGGAATATGGAACAGACACTACTCAACTGAAACGCGCTCGTACAATTGTTGACGGGCAGGTAGTCTGCAATAATAAACTACATAAAATACGTATCAACGATCTAATACCGGGACAGAAATATTATTATCGCGTATGTTCGCAAGAAATATTGCTTTATCAAGCATATAAGAAAGTATTTGGAAATACTGCCCAGTCAGATTTCTCAGAATTTACGCTTCCGGAAACGGATACAGATTCTTTCACTGCTATTGTTTTCAATGATTTGCATCAGCATACAAAAACCTTTCGTGCTTTATGCAAACAGATACAGAATATCAACTATGACTTTGTAGTTTTCAATGGTGATTGTGTAGACGATCCTGTCGACCACGAACAGGCAACGACTTTTATTAGTGAACTTACCGAAGGTGTACGCAGTGATCGCATTCCAACTTTTTTTATGCGTGGCAATCATGAGATTCGCAATGCTTATTCTATCGGTCTGCGCGACCATTATGACTATGTAGGGGATAAGACCTATGGTTCTTTTAATTGGGGCGATACCCGTATTGTCATGCTTGATTGTGGAGAGGATAAGCTAGACTCTCACTGGGTGTATTACGATTTGAATGATTTCACACAGTTACGTAATGAACAAGTCGATTTTCTGAAAGAGGAGTTATCTGCCAAAGACTTCAAGAAAGCGAAGAAACGTGTTCTTATTCATCATATTCCGCTTTATGGTAATGATGGAAAAAATCTCTGCGCTGACCTATGGACTAAATTATTGGAAAAAGCACCTTTTAATGTGAGCCTGAATGCTCATACTCATACGTATGCCTATCATCCGAAAGGTGAGTTGGGAAACAATTACCCGGTCATTATTGGTGGAGGATATAAGATGGATAGCGCTACGGTGATGATTCTGGAAAAGAAGAAAGATGAATTGAGGGTTAAGGTGTTGAATGTGAAAGGGGAGGTTTTGTTGGATATTACAGTTTAAAGTTAAAAAAAATGGAGGTGTATCAGACTTTTAGACACACCTCCATGAAATAATTGTTTCATAAAATGTTATTCGGAGAAATATGTATAATAGAATTTCTCAATATCTCCGTCATAGTTCTTGCTTTCTTCTTTGATACAACTATTTTCATCATATTCGAATGTGTAAGTAGATGCAACGGATGAATGCTGCCAGCCGCTACTCGTATGACAATTAGCTGAAGCTTTTCCAAAGAGGCCTGTTTCAACCAACCAACGGCTTAGCCCACTACCTTCTGCATAAATACAATGTGCACCGCCAACATTAGGTACAGCAGAATAAGTCTGAACTTTGAACTGCTCTACTCCATCAGAGAATCTGGTCCATTGCGTAATATTGCCATTCTCTATTGTGATGTTAGATGCGATATTGCCATTCTTTTCAGCTTTTGTCATGTAGCCATTCTCGTCGTAAGTATATTCATATGTATTTGAACCGTCTACAAAGGTGGCGACATAGCCTTGGTCATTTAAAGTCATTGTATATGCGTTCTTACCTGTTACCGTAATATTGTTTCCTTCGTAAGCAAAGAGCCATTCTCTATCTAGTTCTCCTTCATATAATCTGTAGACACGTTTAACTGTACCGTTGTCATTATATTCATAATACCATTTATCCCAATCATCAGCAAAAGTAGCTATCCGGTAGACTGTTACTTCAGAAGTCGTTGTAAAAGTGATTTCTGCGTATTCTGAATCTTCAAAATAGATCGATCCGGTTTTTTGAGCTTTCACTTTGAATGTGTAACTTTTCTCCGGCTCTAGACCTGTCAGTTGAATGGTATTCTGGTCGGTACTTTGTTCACTACCGTTATTCAAACTATAAATATAAGCTGTTGCATTTCCTATAGCTTTCCATGTAATAACGGCCGAGCTTTCTTTTACATCAGGAACGGTGACTTCTGGTTTATCCAACACATTTGTACTGGGATGATTGTCGTCATCACTACAAGCAACTGTACTTAGTACTACTGCCAGCATGGTTAATAAATAAAAATACTTTTTCATGTTGTTCTATTTAAGGTTAATAATTTAATTTCCAGCAACTACTATCATTCCTAAGCCAATCAGGAAGAAGATAAACATCGAAGCCAGCAACTGATTAACAGATTTGGTTGATCCCTTAAACTCTTTCCAGATAAATACTCCCCAGATAGCAGCGATAAGCGGTGCGCCTTGTCCTAACGCATAAGATACCGCCGGACCAGCTTCACCCGATGCAATATAGCTGAATGCGGAACCAAGTCCCCATATTGCTCCACCAAGCATTCCGCATATATGAGTTCTTGCATTTCCTTTAAAATACTCGGAATAGCTGACTTTTTCCCCGACAAAAGGATATTTCATTACTAATGTGTTGAAGATAAAGTTACTTAGTAACACGCCGATTGAAAAGACAAAGATGGCAGAATAAGGAGTCATCATTCCTATAGCGGGAGAATTGAAGTTTTCCACGTCCATACCTTTCACTACGAACCTGTAGAATAAAGACATCAATACACCGGCAATTAATGCAATGATAATTCCCTTTTTGTTGTTTTTCTTGCTCTCTTCACCCTTTTGCATCTTTCCGGAGGCCACTCCGTTACAAATGATAGCAATGACAATGAGAGCTACACCACCGAATAAAAGCATGGGATTGCCGGTAGGAATTCCCAGATAGTTGACAATCACCCCTAGTACCAATGCGATACCGACTCCTAAAGGAAATGCTACCGACATTCCTGCTAAAGAAATGGAGGCTGAAAGGAGAATGTTTGAAGCATTAAATATCACACCACCCAAGATGACCCAGCCGATGCTGTCTCCTGATGCTTGTCCCAGATCTTCAAGGAACGGACGTCCGGTATCTCCGTGGCTACCCATCGTGAAGCCCAATAAGATGGTGAACAACACCATTCCAATCACATAATCCCAATAAAAAAGTTCATAACGCCAATTCTTGGAAACCAGTTTTTGGGTATTACCCCAAGAACCCCAACAAATCATGGTTACGATGCAGAATATAACTGCTAATAAATAACTGTTTACTGTAAACATACTATTAGTATTTAATTGTTAAACATGGATTCTGTTATTTAAATAGATAATCCAATCTTCCCAATAAGTGAAAGCATTGGTTTCTTTATATTTCCTTGACCGGAACTCATGTTCCAGATTTGATGCTTTCAAAAGGATATGAATATTACTACTAAGACCATATTCCTTTGATTCGGGTAGTACTTCTATCCAGCATCTGGGATATCTTTTATGAGAGTTAACTGCTTTTATAAAATTGGAAGCGTCACTTTCATCACCAGTGGTATTTACACAGACTATACCGGTAAACAGGTTCTCTCTCCGAATAGTTTCTATGCTTTCTTTGATATGATTTTCCCAAGTGATTAGCGCCCTCATGCGTTGAGAACCTCTGATCCCGGAGCATTGTTTCTCCACATCGGAAATTGTTTTTGACAGATCTACATTCTCTTTTACGAAGCAGAGAACAGCAGGCCATGTTTTGTTGTCATTCACCAGTTGATGAAACTGACTGACGAGAGCCTTTTGTTGCTGCCCGTTAATTTCTCCCTGTACATAGATAATAGGATATTTTCTAATGCTTCCTTGAGCCTGTTCCGGATAATAAATCGTTGTATTACCCATTTTTATAAATGGAGTCTCATTCGGAGAGTTTTTCTCTCTATTTTTTTGTTGATTTTCATTGAAATATCCGTTGATGAATCTGAATGCTTTTGGCAGTGCTGCATTCCAGCAGGTAAAATCATGTCCTCCTGAACGAACTTCCCATTCATGAGGTATTTTCCTTTCTAACAATAATCGGTGCAATTCTTCATTACTTTCGCATAGAGTACCTTCTTTATCTCCGATATCCAACATGATGCCAAATTCTTTTAAATCGGAATTACGGAGAGTGGAAAGAATGTGGTAGGGTGAATGTTGTTTATAATAACTGGTTAGGCGTTCATTGCCATTCTTTCCTACTCCTCCGAAAATCCGTCCCCATTGACTGTCCCATCCTATTTGTGGTCCCTCTTCTATATATTGTTTTTCTGTGCGGATAGATGGTGATAAAGCAACAACAGAACCGAACAGGTTATGATTGCGCAGGCTAACGGACAAGGCTCCGAATCCTCCCATGGAGAAACCGGCTATTGAACGTGCATTAGCGTTTTTGCGGGTACGATAGTTATTGTCAATGTAGGGAACCAGTTCTTTAGTGAAGAAAGTTTCATAAGGGAAACTGCCATCATAAGTATCACTATAATAAGACAGATAACCGTCGGGAATGACTATGATGAAAGGTTGAATTTCTCCTTTCTTTGTCATTTGGTCCATAATACGGGCCACGTTGCCATATTCAAGCCAACTGGTATAATCGCCTCCTATTCCATGAAACATGTACAGGACGGGATATTCCATATCTGAATGCTCATAACCTTCCGGCAAGATGATAGAGTAGGAGACTTCTTTTTTTAAAGCCGGACTATAAATGCTCATTCCTTCTTTTTCTATGGGAAGTGCCCGAACTCCATCTATACTTGATAGGAACAGGATGATATATAGCAGTATCTTTCTCATATCATTTCTTTATTAACTGTTCACCAATATAATAACTCATTGAATAAATACCTGTTTGGGCAGACTGTGAACTATCCACTCCGTTTCTGACACGATATTGCACTGGAGCTTCCGCTTTCCGCAATCCATTGAATAGCGTGAACATACTGTTGTAGTTAGTGCCTTCGTCTGTTATATCCAGATAATAGATTTGGGTCTGATTCTCATCAGAAGGGTTGGCAATATCCGCATCTTCAGCGAAGAAGAAATGGATGGCAGGTGTATTACCTGTTGATTGATGGTATAAATAATCGGCGCCTGAACCGTATGCCAATCCTAATCTGAAATCTGCATTATTTTCAGTATGAATTGTTTTCTCCACTGCATTGGTGATAGCTGAAAAACTTATTCCATTTTGAATGATTTCCTTCACATCAAAACCGGCAATTATCATACGTTTGATTTGCATAAGAGAATCCAATGCTACGGCTACCTGTTCTGTTGTAAGGTTAGTATTGCCTTCTCCTTTACTATAATAAAGGACTTTGTAGGTTAAGGTAGAATTGTAATTGTCCGGTATGTATAGCTCGATATTGGAATTACCGACTTTAATGTTTTTAGTTGTAGAATGTAATTCCTCCATAAACTTCTGCAGCGTTTCCTGCGGATAACTTTCTCCTTTGAATGAACGTTCGATAAAAGGTAGTGCTTCTTTCATGGATTCACGCCAATAACTGTCAGTATGAGCACCGTTCCGTACGCGATATTCGTGTTGGATATTTTTGTCCCGTAATAGAGAATGTAATTCACCGTTGCCTGCATATAATCTCTCTTCATCATCACCACAGTCTATATAATAACGTATGGCTTGAAATGTGGAGCTTGATTTATCTTTGAAAAAGTGCAGAGGGCATTGGCTTTTATAATAGCTTGTTAATCTGCCGGTTCCTGCCTGACCACTTCCCCCGAAGTTGTTTCCCCATTGAAGATTCCAACCGTCTTGTGATAGGGAAATGTATTGTTCATCTGTATTTAGAGATGGGCTTAATCCTACTGACACAGAAAATGTTTCGGGATGTTGTGATGCTATGCTCAATGCTCCAAATCCTCCCATAGAGAATCCGGCAACAGCTCTTTCCGTCTTAATGGCTGTTGTCCGGAATCGTTTGTCAATCAGGGGTACTAGTTCGTTAATGAACATATCCATATAGTTGAATTTTCCGTCATAACGGTTACAAAAATAAGAGTTGAAACCTTCCGGCATGATATAAATCAATGGACGAACACTGCCATTGTTGGTTTGTGTATCGACTATGGTTTGAATATTCAATCCTGAAGGTCCCCATGAATTCTGGTTTCCTCCCCAACCATGCAGAAGGAAAACTACTCCATATTTAGCTGTGCTCTCCGATAGATATTCTTGAGGCAGTAATACTGAATATTTGATTTCTTGTCCTATTATTTTGCTATAAAAACTTTGGTCGGGATTATAACGTTTCGTGAACTGTTCCGGTGTTTCGGTTTGTTCATCTTCGGACGGGGGATTGTCATCGGACGAACATGATGACAATCCGTAGGAGAATAATAAGGCTAATAATATGAGTAGTTTTCTATTCATAGCTTTTTCTTTTATTTATAAGGATTGATAGGCTCTGCCGGTGTGGATGAATAAACCACCATGTCTTTACACTGAACAGCATATTTTTCGTTCGGGTTGATCCATTTGATGACCAGCTTGTGAGGTCCTTCCTCTAAATCGTAGTTATAGAAAATATCGTACTTTCTTTTTATATAGTCGTAAGGCATTTCTATCGTTTCTATTTTTTTTCCGTCAATGTAAGCCTCTAAAATGGCGATGTAGTTATCATTATTATCTTTAATATCCTGCCTGATTAGTCCCATTAGAACAACGCCTTTGCCGTTGAATTCAAAGGTCTTTTCTGTACCAAGGTCATATTTGATGACTCTTCTTTCAGAAGGATATAGACCTTCGAACGAAACTTCCCATGCTACGGTCTTTGGCTTTTGGATTGTGGTGTAGTATTTATCTCCTTTCACTTTACCTCCATTTGCTTTTAGTACATCGCTCAATAATTTGAGATTGATATCATAAACAGAGCTTAAAGAGATGTCAGTGTATGGAAATTTTATATTTTCACATCTTTCTAGTGCTGGTTTCCAGTATTCGGGGATAGCTTTGTAGCCTTGTATGACTCCAAGGATTCCTGCAGCAGTCGCCGGATTACAGTCGGAATCTTGCCCACAGCGAGTTGCTATATCCATTGTTTTGAAAAAGTCACCATTACCATATAACAGTCCCATAACGCAGTAGGCTGCATTGATCGTGGCGTCAATATTAAATGCATTGAATACTCCTTCTGGACAGCCGATCTCAAAAGCATGACGGTTTTCTATTTCCAACCAGCATTTACGCCAATCATCCGGATATTGTTTCCAATACTTAATTACGTCTGTGATGCAATGGTGGAATTTGCTTTGTTCAGGAATAGTTTTGAGGGCTTCTGTGACAATGGTATAAATATCGTTGTTAACATAAGCTAGTGCATACATTGCTCCCATATATACACCTCCATACCATCCGTCGCCGTAGTTCATGATATGTCCTATCCTGTCGGAAAAATCAGATGCGGTATTTACCATTCCCGGGCATATCATTCCAATGAAGTCTGCTTCAATCTGGAAATCAATATCGTCAGCGTGCGGGTTGTTTTTCCAGTGCCCGGATGTTGGTGGCATAATGCCATGTAATATATTGTATCTAGCTGCCTGGTTGGCATGCCATAGTTTGTAATCTGCATTTGCAAAGGCTTTGGCGAATGATTCGGCAGGAGCATTTATTCCTTCTTTCTGCATAACTTCCAGAAAAGTGAGATCCATATATACATCATCATACAATCCGGGATCTTCCGCAAAGATGTCTTTGCAATAGTCGTCATACCAGATAATTGGAATTTTCTCATGGATGATCGCTCCTCTGTATTTGAACTCTGTGGGACCGCCATAAGTGCATCCGATTGTTTGTCCGGCCCAACCTCCTTTAATCTTGTCGAGCAGTACATCTTTGCTTATTTCAACTGTTTTTCCATATTCTATTTGTGCCGTTCCCGATATGGAGAAAGCAAGTAGTAGAATCATGTTAATCAGGACTTTTTTCATCTTAACTTATTTATTAAAGTAAAATCTATCATGTTCTTTTTTCTCTGAATAATACATTATGTCGTTGATACGAATAATATAGTCTTTCTTACGGTTCAACCATTTCATTTTTACGTGGTGTCTTCCTTCTTTCATGAGGTATTTCCAGGCTGGTTCTACTTTCCGATCCGTGTTTTTCATGGGTAATGCTGCTACATGATCCAGTTCTCCATCTATCCATATTTCAACTTTAGCAACATAGGAATCATTAGGCTCTGCTAATCCAAAGACCTCGGAACCAATGTGGCGTGTAGACACACGATTGATATAATCTGGAGTAATATTTCTTGTGCAGCATATATTTCCCCAGATAACAAATCCATTGCCATTGAAATCGAATTCGAACGTATCTGTCAGGAAACAGTCTTTGCGCTCCCTGTAAAGTGGGTAGGTATTTTCAAAATTTTGTTCTAGAGGAAGGACGTCTGCTTTTCTGATTGGAATTTCTACTTCTCCACTAGATACAGTACCACCTGTTTTGACTATAAGCTGTTTGGCTTGTTCAAAACTCATGTTGTAGGCTTTAGCCAGGGACATATCGGTTCCTTCAAATGTGAGATCTTCTACTTCTTTCAGGGGATTCAGCCAGAATGAGGGGATGTTGTCATAGCCATACATGACCCCGAGTACACCGCCAACTGTAGATGGGTTACAGTCAGAGTCTTGTCCACAGCGTGCTGCAATATCGATGGAATTAGTAAAATCTCCTTGACCATAAAGCATAGCTAATGCCACGAAAGCGGAATTGAGCTTGGCGTCAATGTTAAAGTTAAGAAATACACCTTTTGGACACCCTACATCACAGTTCCATTTTTCTTGTAGAAAGTACCAACAATTTTTCCAGTTGTCCGGATGCAAAGAATGGAAATTGATTACATCCTGAATACATTGATGGAATGTGCTTTCTTTAGGAATGACAGAGATTGCGGTCCTTAGAATTGCTTCAGGGCTCTGTTCATAGAAAGCAGAACTGTAGAGAGCTGCTACGAAAGCACCACCATAGAAACCATCACCACTATTCATGATGTGACCTACTCTTGAAGCGATATCCAACGCCTCCGGCAGCATTGCCGGAGCCATCAGGCCAATAAAGTCTGCTTCAATCTGGAAATCCAGATCGTCTGCATGTGGGTTATTCAGCCAATGTCCGGAAGCTGGTGGCATGATGCCTTGACGGATATTATATCTGCCTGCTTGATTGGCATGAGCCAGGTGATAATCGGCAAATGCGAATCTTTTGGCAAGCTCTTCTTGTGAACAATCCAGACCGAGCTCATTGAACGCTTCGACAAACGTGCAATCGTTATAAATATCGTCAAACAGTCCGGGTTTCTTTTCCCACCAATATTTTACGTAGCCTTCCGCCCACGGAATCGGTTGGTAGTCTTGGATATACGTTCCCGTGAACTTAAACTCCGTAGGTGCTCCGAAAACAACACCAATGGTTTGTCCTGCCCATCCACCTTTAATCTTATCCAAAAGTTCTTTTTCAGATAATTTTAAAGTTCTTACAGGCTGGGCTTGTACGTTGAGAGCGAAAAGCCCTATGATACATATAGTAATTATTTTCTTCATTTTTCTTTCTTTATTTCTCATAAACTCCCAATTCGGTAATAGAGATGAATGAGGATACATTCTTTGTGTATTTATGCCAGTGCTCCTGTATCTTGGCATCCATTAGTACGCGTATTCCCTTGGTTTTAACTGCCGGAAATTCTAAAACATATTGTGCAAAGGGAGGCTGAAAAAATACAATATCAGTTTCAGGTAGTGCCGGAGTTGATTTGAATTTGCCTGCATCATACCAATGTCCGTCATTCCCAAGATACTGGATGCTTAGAGAAGTAAACCACCCTCCGAATTCCTCCAGGCACCCCATGTCTAAAACAACCATATTGATAGTATGCTCTTCTTTCCAGCCATATCCGAAATAGTCTATTTTAGGCAGGTTACTTTTGGCGGCCAATGAATAAAATACAGAGCCAACGCCATCTTTAATCCCGTCATTAATCACTTCCACATTGGTTGCGTACATCGGTTTTCCAAAGGTGATCCAGCAAGAATCGAGAACTTCCTCGTTCAGTTTGCGGACATTGGCATAAATAGTGTCGGCTTTTGGGGCTATATTCTTTGTTTTTACTAATAACTCAAAGTCTTTAGTAATTGCATTTTGGTTATTGGCACTTAACTGAAGGGTAATCGGGTATTTACCGGCTTCTGTAGGAGTTCCTGCCAATTTACCATTCTGGAATGTAACTCCTGCCGGGAGTATACCTTTTACCAAGTCCCATTTGAAATTAGCATTTGTCCTGCAGGCAAATGAATAATCCGTAGGCTGTCCGATTTCCAAATCCGGGTTCGGGCCGATACAGAATTCCAAAGGAGGGATGAATTGTGCTTTTGGATTCACATATACCATGTCACCTTTTACTTTTCCTCCTTTTGCACAAACTAGTTCGATTGCCTTGTTGTAGGTCCGTTCAATCATGTCTTCAATAGAAGCGTCAGGCATATCAAATCGGGTGATATTGATATATCGGTCGTTGAACGGCTTTTCCCATCCTTCGATAGGTTTGGTCAGACTTTCGGGAAGTGACTTTGCACCGTACATTACTCCCAGAAGTCCGGAAATGGTAGCTGCTTGATTATCGCAGTCAAATCCCATTGCGCAACTTAAATCCAATGTCCGTTGGAAATCTCCTTCACCGTACAGCATGGCCAATATTCCGCATAGTCCGTTCAGATTGGCATTCCAGATTGTTTTTGTCATGGCCGGTTCATCTATGTAGTACTTCTTAGCCATGATTTGACGTGCTTTGACCCAATCTTTAGGATACTTGTCATATAAAGCGATCATCTCTTTTACAGCTATTGCATATCTGTCATCAGCTGGTAATTCTTTCAGAGCCCGTGTAATGAGCTTGCGGATATCTTTGCAGAAAAAGGCATCAGCGTACATTGCACCGTATAGGACAGTGGGGGACACGGCCCATGAATCACTTGTGATACGGGCAGCCCAGTCGCTTTTCCCTGCAGCATACGAGATCATTCCCGGTGCTGTATACGCCCATATTTCATTAATCAATTGAGGGTCGATTTGATACCAATGAGGATTCAGGTTTTCATCACCGGTGAACGGAGGGGTAAATCCGAGATGCATTAATCCGAGTGCTGCCCTGTTAGCCAACCATACACGATCGCGGATATGGTACATCCAGCCTTCACGCATATTGGCATAAGTGGGTTCTACACCATATTTCTCCATTAATAGCAAATATATATACTCAACATCCGTATCATCATCAGAAAATGCACCATTATACTGCTGTAATTTATCTATGTTTTTGGTGTAACCGAATGGAAATCTGGATTCGGGAGCCGGTTCATCTACAAACTTGTTTTCGAAAGGAAGTCCATATATGTTTCCTACCATTTGCCCGATCCAGGCTCCGGCTATCTTGTCTTTTAACTCTGCTTTTGAAATTTTCTGTGCAGAGATAAATAAGATGTTGGTGATTAATACAAATAAAAAGATAATTGGTTTTTTCATACTTATCAGGATGTTGTAGTTAATAATCTTTGTTTTGAGATAATTTCGGATTTGCGTTCAATATATCCGTAGGAATGGGGAATACATTTCTAAAGGTTTCTGAACTTTGATCGGGATGTGCCCAATATTTCTTCAAATATTTCCCGAAGCGTATCATGTCTTCATGGCGCCATCCTTCCCATGCTAGTTCTCTGCCTCGTTCTGCATAAAGTTCATCGATTGTCAACTGGCTCGTGGTATATGCGTCAAGATTGGCTCTTGTACGAATTTTCTTAAAGTCTGCCAGTTGAACGGCTTCACTGGCTTTGTTTTGTCGTACCAAAGCTTCCACATACATTAATACAACATCGGCATAACGGAAAATAGCGAAATCGTTGTCCATGCTGACTGTATATTCTTTTAAAGAACCGTCAGTCTGATAATGCCATTTCCAGCAACGTGCACCGTCGTATGTTCTACGTCCTCCGTTGCTATTATAATATTTTTCCTCGGGGAAGTCAGGAGTATATTCGAACCCAAGAGCTTTTCCGCTTAAGTCTACCTGCGGACCATATAGCCAACTTTGGCTTCTGCGAAGATCCTTTTCATCGTATGTTTTGAAGAAGTCCGGTTGGCAGAGGAAACCTGACCACGGAGCTGCCGGAATATTAAATGTTGCTTGTGATGCAGCTTCCAGTGTCAGCGTATGCAGATAAAATGAATTGCTGTCACCGCTAGTATATACTCTGTCATAGAGGATCACAAAAATGTTCTCTTTGGAATCTTCATTTTTAATGTCAAAGTTGGTAGAATAGGAATCTTCAATGCTGTAAGCATTTATATCCATAATATCTTTGCAAGCTTTTTCTGCCTTGTCGTACATAGGAGTTCCGAACCATGCTTCTGCATTCAGATACATTTTCGCGAGAATACAATAAGCGGCCGCTTGTGTAGCCCGTCCGTAATTAGTGTCCGAAGGTTCTCTGTCCAGAAATTCGATATTGTCATTAATTTCTTTTTCCAGGTAGTTGAAAATATATTCTCTACTTTTTTGCTCCGGATATCCGGTTTCTGTATAGTCAGTTGTAAAAGGAACGTTACCCCAACAAGAAATAGCCTGATAATAGTAGAAAGCACGCAATATTTTCATTTCAGCTACAATCTTCTCTTTTCCTTCAAATTGGATAGGCGACAGTTCCGTTTCGTAAATAATTTCATTACATGCGGCAATGCCATTAAATATCCAGTTCCAACCTTTTGTCAATAATTTGTTTGCAGGTGGAATCTTATTTGTTTGGATTTCTTCATAACGTCCATTACTGTACCAGGATCCGCCATAAGCTGGAACGGCACATTCATCAGAGGCTTGTAAAAGTAGTGTCCATAGACTTTGTTCGGAATTGTAACCTTGTAATTTCGTATACGCTCTACCTGCGTTGGCTACTAGCTCTTTCTCATTCTTAAAGAAGTCATTCATAGCTACTCCTGTGTAGACTGTTTCGCCGAGATCGGTACATCCGTATGATAATATACAGATAACGAAACTTAATATTATATTTGTCTTTTTCATGGTAATCGTGGTTTTTAGAATACTATATTAACCCCAAAAGTAAATTCGGTAGTACGTGGATAATAACTTAGACTTTCCATACCGGGTTCCAGTCCGGAAAGGGCTACTTCAGGATCGACGCCGGAATAACCGGTGATGCAGAATACATTCTGTGCCGTGAGGGATAGTCTTAGTCTCTTGACCATTTTCGATGTGAAGTCCCAGGTATATCCGAAAGTAATATTATCCATTTTCAAATAAGAGGCATCCTCTACATATTTGGAGGAATATTTATAGGTCTTACTTGTGAAATTCGTTTGTGACAGCCAGTTGGATGAAATGTTTCTAAGTCCGATGCTGCTTAGATTTTCATATTCCATGGCGTAGTTGTTTAGAATTTCTCCACCGATAGAGGCGCGGAGCGAGAAACTCAAGTCGAACTTCTTGTATCTGAAAGTATTGCTCCAGCTAAGAGTGGCATCCGGGTAAGCACAGCCGATTTTCTCCCACTGCTCTTCCGGTACAGAGCCTTCTGCATTTTGTCCTAACAATACATCTTTTCCGTCTGTATCAGTTCCCAACCATATAGGACCATAGAAAGTTCCTAGTGACTGTCCTTCTATTAAGCGTTGAGTATAGCAGGCTGCACTGGTAGACCATCCTACTTTGTATGTTCCGTTAGTGAATTCATCATTGGTGAATTTTACCAATTTGTTTTTGTTGTGCGAAACGGTAAGTGAGGTGTTCCATGTAAAGTCTCTGGTGTTGAACGGTGTACCGGATATTGTCAGTTCCACTCCTTCGTTGGTTACTTTTCCAACGTTTGTGAACAGGGTATTATATACATAAGGAGGAGTCGGCACGATGTAGTCATATAGCAAGTTGGAAGTAGTCCGTTTGTAATAATCGAAAGTGAATGAGAGTCGGTTATTAAACATGGTCATGTCAACACCGACGTTAAACTCTGCTTTCTTCTCCCATTTCAAATCAGGATTTGCGTTACTCGCAGGTTGATAGGTGTTTATCCATTGACCATTATAGTAGAATTTACCGGCTGTAGTCATCATCATCAAAGATTTGTAATTTGAGAAATCCTGATTACCGGTCACACCGTATCCGGCTCTCAATTTCAAATCATTGATCCATTTGACATCCGAGAGAAACTTTTCCTTATTTATGCGCCAACCTACACTGACAGCCGGGAACCATCCCCACTTATTATTGTCACCGAAGCGGCTGGAACCGTCACGACGTAAAGAAGCGGATAAAAGATACTTATCATCGTAGTTGTACATGAACCGTCCGAAAAATCCGATATATGTATTATCTTCTTTATTGGATGACATACTGGCTTTGCCTTCGGTAAGATTGGTTCCTGTTCCGATGTTATGAGTCTGGTTGTCATCGAAGTCGAAGCCGGAGTTAGTCATGGATGCAGATGTGCTGTAAGTATATTGGTACGTATATCCGAGCAATGCCTGGACCGAATGTTTCCCAAAGTTATTTGCGTAGTTTAAAGTAGACTCATATTGTGTATCGTTTTCCTGATAGTTTTCAATATAAGCCTGTCCGTTCGTTCCTATTAAGCTTGGATAATAATGTGTGTAGTATTCGCGTGTTTCATATTGTTCTTTATTGTATGAAACGAAGTTCTCCCATTTCAATCCTTTTATTGGCAAAATGTTTAGAGTTGCGCGGATATTTGCACCGTAATTATCATTTTTGCTTTCCATGTTCCTCTCGTTGATGATCGCTACCGGATTATAATACTCCATTGCTTTGATACGACTATAACCTCCGGCATCCGGGTCACTATCATCGTAAACTGCTTCTGTCGGGTTATGCGTAAATGCTTGCATGAAAGCACTTGTAGAGGAAGGACTATATTTGCGATGAATGATATTAAGATTATAATCCAAATCTACCCACTTGTCTAATAATGACTGGCGAATATTGGTGCGTGCCATTAGCTTCTCGGAACTATTGTGCTTTTGCAAACCATCGCTCTTTTCGTAGTTGAAAGAGGTGTGGTGTGAGAACTTCTCGGAGCCTCCGGATATAGACAAATTATGTTTATGGCTGAACGGAGTCTGTGTAATCTCTTTGAACCAATCGGTATCACTATCAAAAATATAACTTTCCAATTCAGGACGATACTCCTTGATAACGGATTTATATTCACTTGCCGATAAGGGTTTTGCCCTGCGTGAAACTGCTCCCACTGTAAATTGTCCGTCATAGGAAACTTCTGTTTTACCGCTTCTTGCGCGTTTGGTTGTGACGATGATTACTCCATTCGTGCCCCTTGTTCCGTAAATAGCGGCTGCCGAACCATCTTTTAAAACGTCGATTGATTCTACTTCCTGGAAATTGATATTTCTGATATCTGCACCTGCTACTCCATCAATAATGATTAATGGCCCTTGGCCTGCGGAAAGCGTATTTGTTCCACGAAGTAATACTTCATATTTGGCTGTCGGATCAGCACCATTCGGGTTGATGATTTGTAATCCTGCCACTTTTCCTTGGAGCATTCCCATAGCATTGGTGAATGTCCCGGGATTGAGATCATCTTTCTTCATGCTAGTGACCGATCCTGTAAGTTCTTTCTTAGTGGTGGAACCGTAGCCGATCACTACTACATCATTGAGCACTTTAGAGTCTTCGCGCAGGTGTATTACAAGCTGTGTCTGGTTTCCTACCGATTGTTCGACAGTTGCATAACCTACATAAGATACCACCAGTACATCAGAAGGATTGGCTTTTACATTAAAGGTTCCGTCAACTCCTGTAATAGAACCATTTGTTGTGCCTTTGACAAGGACACTGGCACCGATAATAGGATCATTTGCTTCATCGAGGACCGTGCCTCTTATTGCCTTCTGGGCAATAACATCATTGCTCATCAAAGAAAATACTATTAACAACATACTTGTCAATAGGCTGTGGATTGAACATTGCTTTATCATAATAACAGAATTAAGGATGATTATTGTATTTCTTTTCTCAAAGGTATAGATACTTGTGCTCCCATTCTGGTGACAGAAATAGAAGAGGCTTTGCTTGCAAATATAATTGCATCTTTCAGGTTTTTCCCTTCAGACAGAGCTACGCATAGTCCACCGCAGAAAGTGTCTCCGGCAGCAGTCGTGTCTACTGCTTCCACTTTGAAAGCTGGGATGTGGATAAATTCATTGTTTTCATAGGCGAGAGCTCCTTTGGCTCCCATAGTGATAATGACGGTTTTTATGCCTTTCGAACTGATATAACGAATCACTTCTTTAGCTGATTCGTCGTCTGTGATGTGCATTCCCGATATGATTTCAGCTTCTGTGACATTAGGAATTAGAATATCAACATTGGCTAATAAATCGTCGGGAAGTTGGTGGGTAGGGGCAGGCGCCGGATTTAATATAACGGTAATTCCATCTCTTTTCGCCATTTTGGCTGCATAGGTGACACTTTCGATGGGGGTTTCAAGTTGCATGATGACGATGGAAGCCTGTTTGATGGCAGATTCTGCATGCTGAATATCGTCAACAGATAAAGTCCCGTTAGCTCCGGAAGCAACAACAATGCAGTTTTCACCTTTTTTATCGACATTGATAAGAGCCACTCCTGAAGGTTCTTTCGGAGTAATTCCTACATATGTAGTGTCGATTTTCTCTTTGTGAAACATTTCCAAAGTTTCATTTCCAAAAATGTCATTTCCTATTTTGCATATAAAAGTGACATTTCCTCCTAGTCTTGCAGCAGCTACCGCCTGGTTGGCTCCTTTGCCGCCGTGATTCATTAAGAAGTTTCCTCCTAGAATGGTTTCTCCGGGTTTTGGTAGACGGTCTGATTTGATAACCATATCCGTATTACTACTTCCTATCACTACGATTTTCTTCTTTGTGTCCATATAATGAGTATTAAGTATTAAGGCAAACTGAATAGTATACGATGCGCAATCGTTTGCGCAAATATAGAAATTTTTTTCAAAACAAAATATTTTTCTTGCTTTTTTCTCAAATAAAATGTTATTTTTGCAAAAAACAGCCAGTAATGAAGAAAACTCTGATTGATGTATCAAAGAAAACCGGGTATTCTATCTCTACGATTTCCAGGGTATTAAATGGAAAATCGGAGAAATATAGAATAAGCCAGTCTGCTAAGGAGGTTATTCTGCAATCCGTTAAAGAATTGGACTATCAGCCTGATATAGTTGCGCAAAGTTTGCGCAATAACACGACATATACTATAGGCCTTCTTGTACCGCACATAGATAATCCCTTTTTTGCCAATATAGCAAGTGTTGTCATCCGTGAAGCACAACGTTATAATTATACTGTTATGCTTATCGATACGCTAGAAGATTCAGTTCAGGAAAATAAAGCTATCGATTCACTGCTATCACGTAAGATAGATGGAATTATTCTGGTTCCAACAGGTGAGAATCCTTCTAAGTTGGAGGAAATTAGTACTAAAACTCCGATTGTCTTGATTGACCGCTATTTTGAGAAGCATAATTTGCCATACGTAGCTACTGATAATTATGTAGGGGCTTATCAAGCGACGAAATTATTATTGGAATCGGGACATAGTAAGATTCTCTGTATTCAAGGGCCGGATATCTCTATAACGACTAAGGAACGCGTGCGTGGTTATCTTGATGCGCTTCGTGAGGCTGGTCATCAGGATCATGCAATGATAAGAGGAAATGAATTTTCGATTCAAAATGGTTATATTGAGGCCAAGTTAGCTTTGAATTCTACCACAAAGCCAACCGCTATATTTGCATTGAGTAGTACAATTCTTTTGGGAACGGTCAAAGCGTTGAATGAGCATAAAGTGAGAATTCCTCAAGATATGTCTATCATTTCATTTGATGATAACTTATATCTGGATTATCTGAATCCTCCTATCACGCGTATCGCCCAGCCGTTGGAGAATATTGGTATTATTGCTGTGAAAATGTTGATGCAGAAGATTTTGGAAGAAACTGAACTTCATTCGGAGATTCTTTTGAAACCTACTATTATCAAACGGGATTCAATAAAGGTGTTAAGTGGCGGAAAGTAATATTTTCTATAATAGAAAAAATCCGGTTTGAAATCTGTCAAACCGGATTTTTTACCTGTTAATATGGCTTTATGCTGCCGGATCCGGCGCCTCACCACCGCCTTCGTTTCCACCTTCTCCGCTGCCTCCATTTCCATTGTCAGGCGTAGCGGAACTGCTGGTTTTAGAACTATCCAACTTTTGGATACTTATCGATTTTATCATACCTTTAAACAGACTTCCGGGGGTGAAAATAATTTTACGGTTCTTTAGAGTTTCCGTAGTAACCTCTTTTTCATCATCCTGACTTTTACACCCGAAAGAAGGGCGGAAAGTTCCGAATTCTCCAAGGCTGACTGACGCCCCGATTTCCATATACGTTATCAGTGAATCAATCAATCCGTCTAGTACGGATTTTACAGTACCGCGTGGAACGAATCCTACTTTTGTTACTTGATCGCATAGCATTTTAAAATCAACAGTAACCACGTTGAATGGTCTTGCTACATATTTTTCGGCTTTTTCCTTATCAAAGCCAAAGGTTGTTTTCTTGACTACATATTTCAGTGCCATAATCTTTAATAGTTTTAATCGTTAGTAAATCTAGTTATTATTTTGTGATCACGTTGCAAAGATATGTTATTGGAATTTGCTGGGCAAACGATTTAGAAGAAGTGCGTTCATAAAATAATTAATATTGGTGTAATGTTTTGAATCATAAACGCTTATTCGTTTTTTTATATTTACATCGCTATATTCCCTTATGTTAATTTGTGATTTTTGTGCTTCTCTAAATACTCTTTAGGGCTTTTCCCGAATTTCTTCTTGAAATCATCGCTGAAATAGCGCCTTTCTGAATAGCCTACCATATAAGCGATTTCAGTAATATTCAGTTGGTTTTGGACAAGTAGTTGTGCGGCTCTTTTCAAGCGGAAGTCTTTTATGAATCCGATAACCGTCATACCTGTTAACGCTTTTATCTTTTTATATAGATTGGAATGACTCATTGCCATCATGCTCGCCATCTGTGCGATATTCAGTTCCGGTTCTTCAATATGTTCCTCGATATAACCGACCAATTTGGACAGAAAGATACTATCCTGTGACGTCAGGCTTATCTCCTGCGGATTGATAATTATCTCTTTACTTATTTGCTCCCTGATCTTTTTTCTGTTTTGCAATAAGTTGTTGACTCTGGCTATCAGGATACGCTCGTTGAATGGCTTTGTCAGATATTCATCGGCCCCAGTTTCAAATCCCTCGATGATAGAATTGACTAAAGTTCTGGCTGTTAATAAAATAACAGGAATATGGCTGATTCTCATATCGCTTTTTAGTTTTCGACAGAAGGTAATGCCATCCATGACAGGCATCATGATGTCGCTTATGATAATATCGGGAACAAGTTCCAGCGCTCTTGCGAATCCCTCTTGGCCGTTTGAAGCCTCGTATATGGAATATTGTGGTGATAACAGGTCTTTCAGGTAGGCTCTGATATCCGGATTGTCTTCAACTAACAATACAGAGGATTCTTTTAAAGTATACTCCGGCAGCAAACCGGGCGCCACATTTACCTCATTATCCGTGAAATACTCCGACAGGATATTGGCTTTCGACGGTGATGAAATGAACTCTGCATTTTTTAAGAACTTTTTTCCCGGATGAAGATAGATAGTAAATTCAGAACCTTTTCCCAAAGTACTTTTTACTTGGATATTTCCACCATGTAACAGTATGATTTCACGTGTGATGGATAGCCCCACGCCGAAACCGTTGCCTTCTGCCTGTTTATCAATCTGATAGAAGCGATTGAAGATATGATTGATTTTCCCGTCTTCGATTCCTTCCCCTGTGTCGATGATTGAGATAGTTGCTTTTCCATCATTGGAATAACCGACTTTTACTGAAATCTCCCCTTCTTCCGGAGTATATTTGAAGGCGTTGGAGATGAGATTGCAAACAGCTCTCTCAAATTGATTCTTATCTATCCATACTTTGATTTCAGGCTGCGAATATTCGAAATTGTATTTTATATTCTTGTTGATGGCAAACTGGGTGAAGCTGATATAGATTTCTTGTACAAAATCAACTAAATTCTCTTCGGATGCCTGAAGAGTGACATTCCCCGTTTCCAGTTTTCTGAAATTCAGTAATTCGCCGGTGAGATTCAGTAAACGGTTGGTGTTGGTTCTTATTATCTTTAGGTATTTCTGTTCGGCAGTGTCCATATTTTCCCTGTTGAATAGTTTGTTGATAGAACCGGCAATCAGTGTAAGCGGTGTGCGGATATCATGCGAGATATTCGTGAAAAAATGCTGTTTCAGTTCATAGATATGTTCTTCCTGTTCACGCTTGAATTTTTCAAGTTTCAGCTCATTATTGATTTCCGACCATCTTAAAGTATATTTTCGGAACAGATACAGAGTGAGTACAATAAGGCATAAATAGATAAGATAAGCCCACCAAGTAAACCAGAAGGGGGGAAGTACCTGAATTTCAATTTGTGCCGGTGTCGTCAGACGGTATGAAGGTTCGCCGACGGGACGCACCATAAAGGTGTATTGGCCGGATGGAAGGTTAGTGAAAGTAACGGTATTCTGCGTACCCACACTTTGCCAGTCTTCATCTCTACCAGCTAGCTTGAACTCATAGTTTATGTTTTGGGAGAATGAATAGTCTAAAGCTGCATATTCTATGGAAAATACCGATTGATTGTGCTTGAGAGTAATTTTTTTCTCATAACCGATCTGTTGTTTCAGCACACTTTTGGCATCTATGGGCACCGACTTGTTGAACAGTTTAAAGTCTGTGAAACACATGGTGGGGGAAGGCATCTCAAATTGTATTTGGGAAGGATAAAAGGCCACTACGCGTTCGTTGCTGCCGAAATACAATTTCCCGTCCTCATCCTTAAAAGCGGATTTGAGGCAGAAGTTATCATAAAGTCCGGGAATGAAACTAATCTTATTATTCCCCTTTTGAATGCGCATGATTCCTTTTTGAGTCCCCGCCCAAATATTCCCTTCTTTATCTTTCAGCAGGCTTACAATACTTCGTCGTTGTGTATCGGCTCCATCCATCGGGATTGTTTCAAATACGGAAGTCTTGAGGTTGAACCGGACGGGTCCTTCTTTAGTTGCCAGCCATAGGCTGTTATCATCTCCGGGTAATAATGAAAATATATAATTGCTGGCTAGTCCGGGATAATTTTCCGACTTATAATTCTTGAATTTCTTAGTGACCGGATTGTACATTGATAATCCGTCGCCATAAGTAGCCAGCCACAAACATCCGTTATTATCGGGACTAAGTGCCAATACATTGTCGCCACCGAGTGATTCTGGGTTTCCGGGTTCGTGCCTATAGGGCCAGCTCATTTGAACTTTAGTGTCGAAATAGACAAGTCCTCCTCCCCAGGTGGCTATCCATAAATCTCCTGAAGGCAGGACGAGAATATCCTGAACGTTATTATGGGAAATGAAATGCCGAGGGACAGACTTTTCTGTTTCATTGCGGGTATTCTGTAGATCAGGATAAAAGCGATGTAACCCCTGGGCGTAAATGGCAATCCAGAAACTCCCGTCATTAGCTGGTTTGATGCATTGGATGAAATCGCCTACATATCCATTGTTGGTTGTTTTACAGAAAAAGCGGGAAATCTTATTTTGAGATTTTAATAAGGTCAGGCCTTCTCCGTCAGTTCCGATCCAAAGTCCATGTTTATCATGGAAGACAGAGAGAATTGGTATCTTATATTCTCCTTTTCCATCGCTGTAATATTGTTCGATATTTGTAGCTTCCTTTTTTATCAGGTTGATTCCTTTTTTTGCACTGCCTATCCACAAGTTGGATTGCCGATCCTCGAAGAACACATTAATTGTATTGGAGGAGAGGGAGTTGTGCACGTTGTGGTTGTTTTGATAGTTTTTAATGGCGAGCGGCTGCCCGGGGGAGCTTGTGATGTGCAATATACCGAGCCCGTCTGTACCTATCCATAGGTTGTTGAGCTTATCCTTCCAGATACATCTGACAATGGCAAGATCATCATAATGAGTCCCGGACAGATAGTTTGATATTTTCTTTTGTTGAAAATCGAAGAGTTTTAGTCCCTGTCCATTGGTGCCGATAAGTAAATTACCGTTTTCGTCGGTAAATAATGTGTTGATATAATCGGCATTATCCTTTGGTTTGTCGGACGACTTTGTGTTGAAACAGGCAAACTCACCCGACTTTTTATTGAAAAGATAGAGTCCCGAACCGAATGTACCGATCCAAAGCCGGTCGTCAGTTGCTTCGGCGATGGCTCTGATATCATTCTTGTTTGATGATTCGGACTTGTCCTCTTTCAATGGGTAATGTTTCGATTTTCCGGATGGATCGTACGAGTAAAGTCCCTTTTCGGTGGCAATCCACATCAGTCCGTTCCTGTCTTCAAGCAGTGCGTGAACTTCCATATAGTTATAACTTTTTCCGGGAGAGTACTCCAGTGATATGGGTTGGAATGTATCGTTGAGCGGATGGTAGAGGAAAAGACCGTCGCTGTTGGTCCCTACCCAAAGACGGTTCCGGCTGTCGATGTGCAATACCGAAATATCGTTTCCTATTTGATAAGGTTGGTGTTGGGAATATACTTTGAAGTTTGTACCGTCATATCTGTTTAACCCATGCTTGGTTCCCACCCAGATAAATCCGATGCTATCCTGGACAATGCAGGTGACGCTGCTGTTTGAAAGACCCTCCTTGATGCCGATGTTCAGAAATTCGGTACGTTGGAGTTGTGCCTGGGCATTTGTTAATATAAAAAGGAACAGGACCAGGAATCCTTTCGATAAGGTGTTGTTTTTCATAAGAGCAATCTGTAATTGGATTTTCTTTTTGAGAAAATGATGATAGCAAAACTACAATATTTATTTTTATTTTTCCATGTTTATCTACCCGAATATCCGTTGAAAATGCCTGTTTACGAATTTATCGCACCTATTGTACGATTTTGTATCCCTCTTAAAACTCATTATTGCCGTATTTTGCGAATCGAAATCACACACAAGTATTATTTCATTAGTTAACTGAATAATAATTAAAAGTCAAAATGCTTATGAAAAAACTAGTTTACAAAAAAGTCCTTTATTTTTTCTTACTTGCAACGTTTTTGTTGCAGTACGGATGTAAAGAAGATCAGCAGGACATCGCAATTGAAAGTTTCACGTTAAACACTTCGGATGTATTGATAGGAATTGATGAAATACAGTCTGTTGTAGCCATTGCGTCTCCGGATAATATGACGGATAAGCTAAGGTGGGAGTCCGCCAATCCGGAAATAGCACAGGTACAATCCAATGAACAAGGACTGGTGTCAGGCATTATCGGGCTTAAAGTGGGGACAACTATCATCACTGCCTCTACGGAAGGCGGACAGGTCAAACAAACGGTTCCGGTTCGGGTAATTGTAAAAGTCACAGGAATAAAATTATCGCCGGAAATAGTTATAGCTCCGGATAAGATACAGTACGATATTCTTTTCACACCGGAGAATGCGTCCATCCAGGATTTGAATTGGACTTCAAGCGACCCTGACGTTGCCAGTGTCGATAATGGGATTGTAACGGCACTTTCGCGCGGGTCTTCCATTATTACCGCTACAACAGTAGAAGGTGGACGAAGCGCGTCTGTAGAAGTGTTTGTGAGCGGTAATCCGCCAGTCTTCGGTAAGGAATATTGTACCATAACAGGTTATGGCGACTATTGTCCGGATGAAGTACGTACCGAAGGGGCTGTACAAAACCTGGCACATACGAATACCGCCATACCGACCAATAATTATAAATACTATCCCGAAGACAGGCTTATCGTGAAGAGAGGAAGTGACTTTACCCTTCACTTGGTACAATCGAACAATTGGTCGTGCAGTGCTGTGTGGATAGACTGGAATGGTGACAGGAATTTCACAAATGACGGAGAACGCATTGCGGTATTCGGTGATTTTGAAGGAACGAATAATGGTCCGTATAGTGTGTCCGTGCATGTTCCGGCAGACGCTATGCTTGATGTTGTACGTATGCGGGCGGCTACTGTGGATTCATGGGGTGTTGATCTTTCTGTTTTCGAGCCGTGCGGTAGTGTAAGGTATGGTACTGTCAAGGACTTTGACGTGGAGATTACAGACTAAATTAATAATCGAATAATATGAAAAATATGAAGAAAGTAGTGTTATTAATTATGCTCGGACTGATGGTTTCGTTTTCAGTCTTTGCACAGCAGGCGTTAAAAGGTACGATACGGTCGAAGGCCGATAAGCAACCGCTACCGGGAGTATCTGTTGCAATAAAAGGGACGCTCACCGGAGGAATCAGCGACTTGGATGGAAATTTCTCTATTAATGTGAAGTCCGGGGATATACTTGTAGTCAGCTTTATAGGCTATAAAACACGCGAAATACCGGTTGGCAGTCAGACAAGGATGGACATTTTGCTCGAAGAAGATGTTGCCTTACTGGATGAGGTAGTCGTGATAGGTTATGGTATTCAGAAAAAGAGCGATATTACAGGTTCGGTAAGTTCCGTTAAATCCGAGAATATACAAAATGCAGCTTTCACCCGTACCGATGAGGCTCTTCAGGGACAGATAGCCGGGGTGCAGGTGGTGAATAATGATGCCTCACCCAATTCCAGTATTTCTATCCGGATTCGTGGTGTAAATTCAATCAATGCCGCAAGTGATCCTCTCGTTATCATCGACGGTATGCAAGGCGGTTCGATGTCGAATGTGCATCCGAATGATATTGAGTCGATTGAAATTCTGAAAGATGCCTCCGCTACTGCAATTTACGGTTCGAGAGGAGCCGGCGGAGTTATTCTGATTACAACTAAAAAAGGCGGCAGCCAAAAACCGACTATCACGTATAATGTATTTGGTGCCCTTCAGCAGGTACGCAAAAAACTGGATATTATGAATGCCTCGGAATATGCGCAATACATTAATACGAACAGGAAGGTGAGAAAACTGCCTGCCGTATTTGACGATGTGTCTACTTTTGAGAATAATAGTACGGATTGGCAGGATGAGATATTCAGAACCGGAGTAACCCAAAACCATCATCTTAGTATCAGTGGAAAGTCGGGTATCATCTCGTATAATATTGCCGGAGATTATCTGGGAGCCAAAGGAATCGTTATCAACTCAAAATACCAGAAAATGTCGCTGCGTTCCAATCTCACTATCGACCTGAATAAGAAAGTCAAATTGAATCTGAATACATTCTTCTCTTCTTCTAAAGATAATCCGACAGTTCAGAATGCCCGTGATGCTTACGGAAGCCCTATTTATGCCACTCTGAACTTTGCGCCGACAAGACCGGTCTATGAGAGTGACGGCAGTTACTCCCAGCCGGGAGGTGGCTACGGTTCGAATACGGAATATAATCCGGTGGCGCTTGCCAATGAACAGACGAACGTATATCATCAGAAAATGAATATCATTAATCCTGAAATAGTCATTCAGTTGTTTAAAGACCTCAAGTTTCAGTCGTCCGTTTCCTGGCAGATGTCCGATGGTGAAAGTGACTGGTATTATACTGAAAAAGTGATTAATGGAGACGAATCAACGAGAACTGCCAGCATAAGTAATGATAAGTGGATGCAATTCCAAAATACCAATATGCTGACGTACGACCATACATTTGCAGGTAAACACCATTTGATTGCTACTGCGGTACTGGAACAGCAATTGTCTAAATCTACTTCCAGCTATGCCTCTTCCAAAGGCTTTTTCACGAATGAGAAATTATATAATAATTTGGGACTCGGAAGTGAAACCATTCAGCCCGGTTCTTACAGAGCCGATCAGACTCTTTTATCCTATATGGGACGAATCAGTTATACCTATTCCGACCGCTATTCAGCTACGCTGACCATGCGTGCAGATGGTTCGTCCGTATTTGCAAAGAATAATAAATGGGGATATTTTCCTTCTGCCGGACTGGCGTGGAATATTTCCAACGAGAAATTTCTGAAAGACGTTTCTTCAATAGATAACCTTAAATTGAGATTGAGCTATGGAGTCGTTGGCAATCAGGCTATTTCTCCTTATCAGTCATTGGATCTGCTGGTGACAGGTTCTAAGGCGGCCTATGCATTTGATGGCGAAAAATTGCATCAGGGTGTTTCACTGTCCACTTTGGCGGGAAACTCGAATCTGAAATGGGAAACTACCAAACAGTGGAATGCAGGAATCGACCTTTCTTTATTCAAAGGCAGGCTCAACCTTACTGTCGATGTCTATCGGAAGATTACCTCGGATTTATTATTTGAAAAACAACTGAAAATGGCTTCCGGACAGGCTACTCAACTGGTGAATGCCGGAAAGATTCGTAATCAGGGAGTTGAGTTGGTTGTGGGTGGAACACCTGTGCGGGCGAAGAACTTTGAATGGACTACCAATCTGACTTACGCTGCAAACCGGAGTGAAGTGTTGGCACTCAATGAAGGAGTGGACGAAATGATTCTCGGTGGAGCCGGTATGCCCGGATTCTCGGATGCGGTTCGCCTGGAAGTAGGGCAACCTATCGGACTGGTAAAAGGTTTCAGATACGATGGAGTATGGAAAAGCAGTGAGAAGATTCTGGCTGGTGCATACGGCGTCACTCCCGGTTCACCCAAATACTTTGATAAAGACAATAACGGGGTGATAGATAGTGAAGACATGGTGACAATAGCCAAGACCTTGCCGGACTTTACTTACAGCTGGAGTAATAGCTTCCGATATAAAGACTTGTTCCTGAATGTCTTGATTGTAGGAGTGCAGGGAAATGATATCGTGAATCTTGGCAAGTTTATGTTGGAAGGAGGTTCGGACGGAATCGGCAGGAATCTACTGAACCGCTGGACGCCGGAAAACGAAAATACGAATATTCCGGGACATGATGTGTTGGGAAATCAACGGAATTCCAGTCAGTGGGTAGAAGACGGGTCATATGTCCGGGTGAAAAATATTACTTTCGGTTATAATTTGCCTTCTAAATTCCTGAAGAAATTGAAGATCAATGCGGTGAAAGTATATGTAATCGGGACGAACCTGTTGACTTTCACCAAGTATTCGGGATTTGACCCCGAAGCCAATAATGCTTCCAGTATCGCTTCCGGCAATAATTCGGGACCATTCACCGGTTTTGATATGGCTTCCTATCCTTCCCAGAAACAGTATGCAATCGGTTTGGATATTACTTTCTGATAGTGTTGGCAAAATGAATTAAAGAATGATAATCAAAAAGATAGATATTATGAAACTTATGAAAAATATAGGACTACTTTCTTTTTTATGCCTGATAATCCCGCTGACCGTTTCATGCGTGGATTTAGACGAGAATCCACCGTCGGACTTATCCCCAGAGAACTTTTATACGTCCGAAAGCGAGTATAATGCAGCCTTGACGGGTATTATCAAAGCTCTTTACTCCGATTGGTCAGGGTTCGATTATGGCTATGACCTTATTCTTGCGTCCGGTGCGGAAGATGTCCGTTCTGATGCGGACCTGTTTAAGAATTTCGATCGATTGATCCCTAATGACCGGGAAATAGTCATTCATGATTTCTGGATGAAGTGTTATCAGGCCATTTCCAATGCCAATGCGCTGATTAGTAAACTTCAGAATGCGAAAGACATCTCGGTGGAAAAACTCGATGCGCTTGAAGGACAAACACGATTCTTACGCGCTTTCACCTATTTCTATCTGGTACGCTTTTTCGGTCCTGTGCAGGTGACGACTTACGAAAATCAAAATGATATTGAAAACGTGAAGCAGTCGAGTGTAGCTGAAGTTTATGATGCAATTCTTGACGACTTGACGATAGCCGAAGTTAAATTACCCCTGTCGTTTTCAGAAAAGGGCAGACCGACAAGGGGAGCTGCCAAAACATTGATGGCTAAAGTGTATCTGACGATGACGGGATGGCCGTTGAATGATAAATCCTATTATGTGTTGGCCAGAGATAAAGCGGCAGAAGTGATGGATGATAAGTATGGCTATGACTTGGAAAATGATTTCGCGGATTTGTGGAAACAATCCAATAAGTTGAAATCAAAAGAGTTCATTTTCACTTTCTACGGTTCTGTTGCAGAGGATGGAGTGGCCGGAAGTCACATGGATTTGGCAACAAGATATTTTGGAAATGGCGAAGGCGGATGGGGCGACTATTTTAGTGAAACCCGCTTCTTTGACGCTTTTCCTGAAGGACCGCGGAAAGATGCTACTTTCACTTCCGTATTTGCCGACGGTACAACTTTTACAGAAGCCGGTGTTGAGCCTTTTATAGCCAAATATCGAGATGGAGGTCGTAGGGTGAATACTTCCAGTGAAGGCTTCCGCCCGATGTTGCGTTTTGCCGACGTTTTACTGATTTATGCGGAGGCTGCCAATTATGTGAATCATGGGCCGGACGAGGCGGCATTAGACGCATTCGACCGGGTGTATAGCCGGGGACGTGGTGAAAGTTCTCCATACACACTTAGGACATCTCAAAATGAATTTGACAGAGCTATCTTGGAAGAAAGAGCATGGGAGTTTGCTTGTGAAGGAGATAGATGGCATGATCTTGTCAGAAAAGAGATGGTAGTTGCGGCTAATGCCGAGCGGTTTCCGACAGTGAAGGAGTCTGCCAGGTTATTGCCTAAGCCGGGTACTGAAATTATTCCGGGTATCCTGGATCAGAATGAGTATTAATCAAATCTATTGAATAGATGAAAAATAGTATTAGTTTAAGTATATGCGCGTTTTGTGTGCTCGTAGCCCTATGTAGCTGCGGGCAAACGCAATCAGGTGGAACGGTTCGCAATCAGGTAATGGATCCGGTCACCGAAATACCCGAATGGCTGAAAGTGACAGTGGAGTCGGCATTACCTTCGGATTCATTGAATGTATGGATACCTACCGGAGAACTTGCGACGTCGTCATTGATACGAGTTCCCAGGTTTCCTGCACCCAAACATGAAAATGATAAATCTCCTTCACCGTTTGATATTCAGCCGGTTGATTTCTCCGCCATTCATTCAATCACAGGCGTGCGCAACGAGCAGCAGTCTTTCCAACTGTCGGTTGCGTCTGTCCATGAACTTACCGGGCTTTCTGTCAGAGTAGGGGATTTAATCTCGGAAAAGGGGGATACGCTGGATGCCGGACATATTAAAGTCAGATATGTCCGTTATGTGCCGGTAGAACGTGCCCGGAGCGAATACACATGGACGGCCCGTCAGGAAGACGTGTATGGAGAGGAAGTGAGTGGGACAGGTTCGCCGGATGTAGTGGCCGATCCTTTGATGGAGCTGGAAGCGGTAGATGTGCCTGCCTATAGGGCGCAGCCGGTCTGGTTTACTGTAGAGATTCCGGAATCTGCCACTCCTGATATTTATCGTGGAAAACTTGTGATTCATACGGACCAGTATCAAGAGGTTGCCCTAAATCTCGCTGTGAATGTACTGGAACCTACGTTACCGGCCCCAAAGGATTATAGTTTCTTTTTGGATTTATGGTTCAATCCCAATGCGATAGCTGTAGAGAAAGGGGTGGAACCGTGGTCTGAAAAACATTGGGAACTGATAGACCCCTATCTGGAAGATTTGGCGTCAAGAGGAGCGAAAACGATTACAACCACTATTGTGCCTTATCCCTGGAAGGTAGACTGGCTGGCAGGAAGCCAACGTTCGCAGACGTACATCGGTTATCCCGCTATGATTACCTGGCTATTGGATGATTCGGGAAAATGGAGCTTCGATTACTCGGTTTTCGACCGTTTTGTAGAGACGTGTTTCAAACATGGGATTGACCGCCGTATAGATGCGTTTTCGCTGTCTCCTTTCAATCACAAGACAGATCGTCGCGAAGTTATTTATCGTCATAAGGAGACGAATGCTGCGGATACGTTATATTATGACCAGTTTGCTCCGGCGTATAAGGAAATATGGAAATCTTTCCTGCGTGACTTCGAAAGTCATCTGACCTCAAAAGGATGGCTGGATAAAACCTATTTGAGTTTTGATGAAAGTCCGCACGAGGTGATTGAATCGATCTTGGGTATCGTAGGTGACAGTGCCCCTGTATTTCTGCAACAATTCTCAATAGCCGGCAGGAAGGAAGCCTCCGCATTGGCAAAGTCATTCTCGCTGTTTTATTCTTTCTTGCCGGAGAAACTGACCGGGGATGACGAAACCACTGCCTGGTTGCAGGACAGGAAAAAAGATCCGGATAAGATCACGAACTTTTATTTGTGCGGAGATCCTGCGCATCCGAATACTTTGACCTATTCTCCGGCTATTGAGTCAAGAATGATCCCTTGGCTGGCGGCTCATTACGGGCTCGACGGATATTTGCGATGGGCATATAATAGCTGGTCTGATAAAGATCCGTACAACAAACCCGTTTTCAACTTTATTCAGGGTGATGATTACTATATTTATCCGGGGGAAAATGGCCCTGTCAGCTCCATTCGCTGGGAACTGCTGAAAGAGGGTATCGAAGACTTTGAATTACTTAAGATAGTAAACTCTACACAGAAAAAAGAGGCAATTGATATGGCTGTGAGAAACCGCGACGGGCGCCAGAAATCTGTTACGGATTTTGAAAATGCCAGGAGACTGCTCATTCAATAATAAACTGACTGAAATGAAAAAATATATGATTTTAACTGCCATATTCTGTTTGTTGATTGCATTTCCCGGTTGCGGGAGTGATGATAAAGACACCCCTAATGGTGGAGTGGTGGAACCTCCGGTGGAAGTGCCCCAAACAATGAAGGGCTCATTTGAGAGCAAGTATAAGCGGTATGCGCAAAGGGATAAACATGAAGGCCAGAGCTCATCCGATAAGATTGTAACTCAATGGCGAGATACCGTTTGGAGAAACGAACGTGTACATACCCAAATTATTCTTTGGGCAGAGAAGAACGTGAAAGGGATCACTTATCAGGTGAATGACTTGAAGTGCGGCGGCCAAACGCTCTCTTCTTCGAATATCCGTTTGAGATTTCCGACCTATGTATTGGGGGATACGAAAGCTTTGGACTGTGGCTCGCAGACTTCGCGTCAGTCGGCATATATTGCAGATGCGTTGTCGGAGCAGCAAGTTACCCAAATTTCGTCAACTGACCCGACAAAGGTGTGGGTGACGATTGATGTACCCAAAAACACTTCGCCCGGTTTATATGAAGGGAGCATTGACGTGAAGCAGGAAACAGGAGAAAAACTTTCTTTCAATATCCAACTTCTTGTGACGAATCACGTCTTGCCGGATGTGAAAGACTGGACATATCATTTGGATATATGGCAATTCCCTTTCCAATTAGTTACTTTGTGCGGGAAGAGTGGCAACGAGGTGAAACCTTTTTCTCCGGCTTACGAATCTTTGATGTCTTCCTTTTATAAGATGTTGGCGGATGCAGGTCAGAAGGCTGTTACGACTTATATCAAAGACGGTGCGTTTTTGGAGGGGCAGACAATGATTAACTGGAATTTGAATGAGGATGATACATGGAGTTTTGACTATACCAATTTTGATAAATTTGTAGAATTCATGTTCTCTTTGGGAATTAATAAACAGATAGACTGCTTTTCTTTAGTAGGCTGGAACAATTCAATAGGGTATTTTGATAGATCGACTTCAAGCTACAAGACTAAGAAACTGCCGATAGGGACAGATGAGTACAATGAGGTATGGACAGCATTTCTCACTTCATTTCGTGCACATCTGATATCTAAAGGCTGGTTTGATAAAGCTGTTTTGTTCCTTGACGAGGCACGCGACGAAGAAACCCGGCAAGTGGTAAATCTTATCAGGCAAAATGGCTCGGATTGGAAGATAGGTCTGGCAGGAAGTCGTATCGCTGCTGATATTGAGAATGAACTCTATGATTATTGTACACTTTTAGGCTATGAAAGGGCTTCAACTAATCATATCTCAACCTTCTACACCAGTTGTTCGCAGATGTTTCCTAATAATTATGTCTCCAAGGAGACATCTCCTGCCGAAATGGTATGGATGTCATGGTATGCTGCTTCAAAAGGATTAAATGGTTATCTCCGGTGGGCTTTTGATTATTGGCTAAATACTGACCCCCTAAATATACAGGATGGAACCAATACTGCCGGAGATTTCCATATGATTTACCGCACGGACAACACGGCTTCGAGCAAGGCGGTAGCCAGCATCCGTTTTGAAATGCTTCGTGAGGGTATTCAGGATTATGAAAAGATTAAAATATTATCTGTGCCGGCTTTGGATACTGCTGTAAAGAGCGTAGATGTAGCCAGTGGCCGGATAGCAGAAAAGACAATACTTAACACACAACATATCCTTAAACAAATCTCAGCAAATTGATGAAAAAATGTTATTGATGTTTTGCAGCTGCTAATTATTAGCGGCTGCAAAATTGTTATATGATGGTTTTGTTTGAATAATATTCCACCTCCTAATATATTCTGCGAAGAGTATTTGGCTTCTATTTCTTTAAATATACCACCGTCTTTCCTCCTCCGTATTTTCGTATAATTCCCTCTTTTAAATAGGTATTTAACAGCCCCGTTGCTTTGTATCGACTTATGCTGGCTAGTCTCGTGAAATCAACACAAGTGATGCAACCTTGTTCATCCAGATGTTGCATAAGGATGTTACGGCATTTGTCTTCATCGGGATTGCCATTGCTTCGGTAAGGTGATTCCATGCGTTCCAATGGTAATGGCTCCATGTTCTCACGGAATTTTTTGTTGATGCGAAGGTTCACTTTATTCAGGTGGATGGAAGGAGAGCGGATTTCTTTCTTCTCCATTACCGGATGGTCGCATTTCAGCGATAAGGAGAAATAACCTAATTCTCCGACTTCCACAATCCAGCCTTGTTTCAACCAATGTTGTAATTCATCGGTGACTGCTTGCAAGCATCCTTCAATGGTGGCCTGACTGAAGCCGTTGCTTTTAGATACTAATTCAATAAACTTCTTAGCATCAAGAGTTCCCGATGGAATCACTCGTGCGTGAAGTGGTTGCTGCTCATCCTTTTTTTGTGGGTTGCCACTGGCATAAAGATCGTAATAAACACTCATGTCTTATTTTGTTTTTAGTTATTCAGTAAATATTGTCTCCGGCTGCATAATTTTATTCGTTTGACTATAGTCATTTAAAACGTAGGCTATAGTGCTTCTTTTATTTGACTATACTCTAACGAAAGAAACACTATAGTCAAATGAATTAATTCGTGCACTCAAAGGTACTAATTTTTTCAGGTAAAGACACTAATTTGTGCATTAAATGAGGGAATACTATATGCCATATATATCCAATTAAGATTTATTAACTTATTTGCCGTAATACTTTTTAATATCTCTTGTGTATTAGCTAATAGATATCGAACTATAAACTTTAAAGACTAATATTATGGAAAAAGATTCTCCTTTTTCATCCACCGGCAGAAGGTGTATTGTAGCCCTAATGTGCATATTTGTCACAGCTCTTGTTTATGCACAGCAGCAAAAAATATCAGTTAGTATCAAAGAGCTTCCTCTTAAAGAAGCTATCAGTCAGATAGCAGAGAAGGCATCGATGAATGTAGCCTATAGCAAAGAATTTGTAGATACGAGTAGGAAAGTGTCATTGGAGGTGAAAAACACAGATGTAAACAAAGCATTAACTCTTTTGCTAAAAGGGACTAACATTGGGTTCCGTTTCCTGGATGACAGCATTTTATTTTATAATAAAGAATATCAAAATAAAAACACGTCCGAACCTGTTGATTCGCAAGAGAGTAAGAGAGAACTGTATGTGAAAGGTAAAGTTACTGATGAGAATGCGGAACCGATAATCGGAGCCACCGTATCTGTAAAAGGATCGACTACGGGTACAATAACCGATATCAATGGTCAGTATTCCATCAAAGTACCCTATGGAAGTACACTTCGCTACTCATACGTCGGTTATCGTGAAGAAAGCATCATAGCGAAAGAAACGACAGTAAACGTAGTGATGAAAGAGAATGCTGTCAGCTTGGAAGATGTAGTAGTTGTGGGCTATGGCGTACAAAAGAAAGTAAACGTAACAGGTGCTGTATCTATGGTTAAAGCAGAGGCTATTGAGAACAGACCTATTACTAACGTAACTACGGGGTTACAAGGGTTATTGCCTGGAGTTAGCATCGTTTCTTCTTCGGGACAGCCGGGTGCTGTGCCCAGTATCAATATTCGTGGTACGGGAACCATCAACAGTAGTACAGCACCTTTGATCTTGATTGATGGGGTAGCTGGGGGAGACATCAATTTATTGAATCCTTCGGACATTGAAAGTGTATCAGTGCTGAAAGATGCCGCTTCATCAGCCATTTATGGAGCACGTGCCGCCAATGGTGTTATTCTTGTAACTACTAAAAAGGGAGAAAAGAAAGAACGGGTAGTATTCCAATATAACGGATATGCCGGATTTCAGACTCCCACAGCATTACCGGAGCTTGTTAACGGAAGGGAATATATGGAACTCTCCAACGAAGCCATGAGTGCTGCCGGATTTTCCAAACCTTATACACAAGAGGCTTTCGATAAATATGATTCGGGACTGTACCCCAATGAATATTCCAATACTGACTGGATTGACGAAATATACAAAAGCCGGGCTTTTCAGACGGGGCATAATGTGAGTGCACGGGGTGGAAGCGAGAAAACCGGATTTTTTATGTCGTATGGTTTCTTGGATCAGGATGGGCTGATTGTAGGTGACGGATATAGTTCCAAAAGACATAATGCGCGTATCAGTGTAAACACAGAAGTGTACAATCGTTTGAAACTGAATGGGCAGATGAGCTATGTCGATTTCTACAAGAAGGACTTAGGTTATAGCGGCACATCAGGGGTATTTCGCCTGTCACAGCGTATGTCTCCGCTACTTCCTGTCAAGTGGCAAATTCCTGACGAAAACGGCCGGATGGTAGATAGCGAGAATTGGTCGTACGGTTCGGTGCGTAACCCCTTGCAGGTAGCCTATGAGTCGGGAATGGAAGAACGGAAAACTCGTGTGCTCAATGGAATATTCAATGCAGATCTCAAAATTATAGACGGATTGAATGTCGGTATGCAGTATTCTGCTAATATATACACCCGCCAGGTGGATGAGTTTAACCCGAAGATGTTGTCTTATTACTCGGACGGTAGCCCGTTGAAAGCAAATGAAGATGCCAAGGACTATATTTCCCAAAGCCATCTCGACGTTATGACCCAAACGTTGCAATTCACCCTGAACTTTAATAAAACCATAGGACGCCACGAGTTGGGAGCGTTGTTGGGATTTTCGCAAGAGTGGGAAAACCGAAGCACATTGGGTGCTACGCGTGATAATGTGATGGTTGAAGATATTCACGTTATCAGCGCCGGAATGATTAATTTCATGAATAGCGGAACAAAAGATGAGTGGGCTTTGCGCTCTTACTTTGGTCGTGTCAACTATGCTTTTGACGGTAAATATCTGTTTGAAGCCAACCTGCGTGCTGACGGAACTTCAAGATTTGCCAAGGGCAATCGTTGGGGATATTTTCCATCGTTCTCGGCAGGATGGAACTTTTCACGTGAAAAATTCATGGAGTTTGCTACTTCGGTATTGAACTCGGGTAAGCTGCGTGCTTCCTGGGGTGAATTGGGAAATCAAAATATTCCCGGTAATTACTACCCCTACTTGTCACCTATCATTACCGAGGAGTCCTATCCTATCGGAGCTTCTAATACACCTGTTATGGGACTTTGGCAGAACAAAATAGGTAATCCCGATATCAAGTGGGAAACCATCCGCATGATTAATTTTGGAGTAGACCTTAGTTTTTTGAGTAATAGACTGAATGTGGACTTTGATTGGTATAAGAAAGAAAATATTGACGCGTTGGTTCGTCCCGATGTTCCGGCTATTGTCGGGGTCTCCAGCAGTAACGTAGGCTATGTCAATCTTGGTAAGATTGATGTCAAAGGATGGGAACTCAATTTGTCATGGCGTGATAAGATCGGAAATGTAAATTACAATCTCGGATTCAATCTGTCGGATGCCCGTAATAAGATCACCGATTTGGGCGGAACTCCGGAGTCCCTGACCAGTACGGCTTCCGGTTCGTATCGTCGGGTAGGTGATCCGATAGGTGCTTTCTATGGTTATCTTACGGATGGGTTGGCACAAGTGTATGATTTCGAATCGGTGAATACAACTACAGGTAAGTATCAGAAACCAAAGTTTCCTCTTGTTGCCTCACAAAATGGCATTGTACAGCCCGGAGATATTAAGTATCGGGACATCAGTGGTCCTGACGGCGCTCCCGACGGGGTGATTGATGACTATGACAAAGTGGTATTTGGCGAGAAAGAGCCCCATTACACCTATGCAATCAAGGGTGGTTTGGAATGGAAAGGTATAGACTTCAGTTTCTATTTGCAAGGTGTAGGTAAAGTTGCCGGTTACCTTGAGGATGAGGCTCGGCATGCATTTATTAATGACTACTCGATCCCTAAAAAAGAACATCTTGACAGATGGACGCCTATGAATCCAAATGCTTCTTATCCCAGACTTTATCAGTCGCAGGAGCACAACAGGCTCTTCAGTGACTATTGGAAAGAAGATGCATCGTACTTGCGTCTGAAGAATATTCAGATAGGTTATCGTTTTCCTGTCCGGATGGTGGCACCTCTTGGCATTAATAGTCTTAGAGTATATGCTTCGGCAGATAACTTGTTTACTAAAACCAATTACTTCGGGGCTTATGATCCTGAAGTGAGGACCACCAGCGGAGATGTCTATCCGCAAGTAAAAACCTATGTTTTTGGATTATCAATAACATTCTAACCTATTAAACGACTATAAAGATGAAATACTCAAAATACTTTTTAATCATTGCTTTATTTGGTATAGTTACCTCATGTAGCGATTTCCTGGATAGAACGAACCCTAACGAGCCGGATAATGTAACATTCTGGGTAAATGAAGAGCAGCTTAAAAATGCGTTACCACCCTGCTATGAAGCTTTACAAAAAGACTATCTTGTGAATTGGAGCGAGTCGACGGCCGAAACAGTTATGTGGGGGAATATTACCAGTGGACTAAGTAAGGTTTCGGGAGGCAAGCACTCTTATACTGACGGTTTTCCTTTCACTACCTATTGGACAGGAGCGTATAGCTATATTTATCGCTGCAATAATTTTTTAGACAACTATAATAAAGCTCAAGTGGCTCAAAATAAGAAAGACGTTTATGCTGCAGAAGTAAAAACTATCCGGGCGCTTATGTATTTTTACCTCACGACATTTTGGGGAGATGTACCTTGGGTAGGAGAAGTCATCCAGCCCGAAGATGCGTATATCGAACGTACTTCCAGAGAGAAAGTCATTGACCAACTCGTCGAAGATTTGAAATGGGCGGCAGAGCGTATGCCTGAAGAAAGGTATACAGGCGATAAACTGGGAAGACTTGACTGCTGGGGCGCTTTAGCCATATTGGCACGTATCGCCTTGCAGAACGAAAGGTGGGAACTGGCTGCAAAAACGAGTGAATATATCATCGAAAACAGTCCCTATGGCCTTTATGAATACGAAAAACTATTTCATCACGAAGGGGATGTCGAGAATGATCCGAAGAATATCGAAGCCATCGTATATAGCCTTTTTGTACCTGAAGTCCGTACACAAAGTCTGCCCAATGAAACTTGCAGTCCGACAGACTATATACGTCTCAATCCAACGAAGTCGTTGGTGGATGCTTATCTGTGTACAGACGGTAAACCGGCAAAAACCGGATTGGAATATTATAAAAAGATTGGTGTGCAGACCTCATCATTATACAAGTCACCTGAAGAGCATTATGCTGATTATTTCCAGAACAGGGATCCTAGAATGAAGATGACTTTATATGCTCCGGGTGACAAATGGCCGGGAGGAGATGACGGTGACCCTGATACAGATAAGGCCAACGAGATATTTAATCTACCTCGTTTTGCTTCATTACAAGATAATAATCGTGTGGGGGCAAATAGCCGTACAGGTTTCTATCTGAAAAAGTATAACGACATAGATTTGGCCGGTTCAAGTGTAGGTGGGCACGGTAATCTCAATGTCATCCGTTTTGCCGAAGTCTTGCTGATTTATGCGGAAGCCACTTTCGAACTGCAAGGCAAGAAACTGACACAGACACAGATTGATTACTCCATCAACAGACTTAGAGATCGTGTGAATATGCATCGTATGAACCTTGACGAACTTAGTGCATGGGGGATGGATCTCGAAACTGAATTGAGAAGAGAACGTCGTATTGAGTTGGCAGGTGAAGGTACAAGATACGCCGATGTGATGCGCTGGCGTGAAGGTGAACTTCGTTTTGGACGTGCCATCACCGGTCCCAGCCTGAAAGTATGTATGAACGATTTGGGTGCCAACCCATATCCCGATACCGGTGTAGATGAATTTGGCGATGTAATCTACGAAAAGTCTACCGCAGAAGGTGGAGCACGCTACTTCGACGCAACGAAACATTATTTGTGGCCTGTGCCTAATCCCGAACGTCAGAAAAATCCTCTGTTGGGACAAAATCCAGGATGGGAAAAGTAATCATTAAAAAATAGAAACCATGTATTCAATGAAGAAATATTTATTATTGTTTTTATGCTTGACTTTGGGCGTTGCCTATGCACAAGACACTCTACGGGTGCGGGTAATGACATATAATTTGAGATTTGGCGAACTGGCATCTTTAGAAGAACTTGCTCATCACATCAAATCCTTCAAACCTGATTTTGTGGCGCTTCAGGAAGTGGATAGCAAAACAGACCGTAAGCGTACCCCGCATCAGAAGGGGAAGGATTTTATATCCGAACTCGCCTATTATACGGGAATGTTTGGGCTTTACGGAAAAACGATTGATTATTCTACCGGTTATTACGGTATTGGAATGTTAAGTAAATATCCATATATTTCTGTTCAAAAGACAATGCTGCCCCATCCGGTCAAAGAACATGAGAGACGGGCTATGCTAGAGGGATTATTCGAAATGGGTAATGATACTATTGTTTTCACCTCTACGCATCTGGACGTTAACTCTCAAGAAACACGGGCGGAGCAAATAAAATTTATTACCGGGCATTTCAAAAATTATAAATATCCTGTAATTTTGGGAGGCGATTTCAATGCGCGTCACTACTCCGAGGCCATACGTGGTATGGATAGTTGGTTTGCCGCGAGTAACGATGATTTTGGAATGCCGGCATGGAAACCTGTGATTAAAATAGATTACTTGTTTGCTTACCCGCAAAAAGGATGGCGTGTGATTAGTACACAAACTGTCCGGTCGCTTTTGTCAGATCATTTACCGATTATTACGGAACTGGAATATGTGAAAGAAGCATCGAAAAAGAAATATTGATACTCACTTATAACATTTTGATTTTTTATGATACATACGATAATCAAGTATTTATTAATTTCAACAACGCTTTTTTTCTGCTCATGCCACAAGCCTAAGACGGATATTATCACCCCCGCCAAGCAGTTAATAGAACGTCAGATTGGGGAAAGAGCAAAGTCTATCCACTTTGAATATATCGAACCATCCGAAGGTAAAGATATATTTGAAGTGATAGCAAGCGACGGCAGGCTTACTTTAAGGGGAAGTAGCTCCGTTGCTATTTGTTACGCTTTTCATACGTACATGAAAGAAGCTTGTAAGAGCATGAAAACATGGAGCGGTGAACATCTAACATCAGTGATGCCGTGGCCCGATTATGAATTGTATGAACAAGTGTCCCCTTATGAGTTGCGTTACTTCCTGAATGTTTGTACATTCGGCTATACTACTCCTTACTGGGACTGGGAGCGTTGGGAAAAGGAAATTGACAGGATGGCTCTTTATGGTGTAAATATGCCCTTGGCTACAGTGGCCAGCGAAGCTATTGCTGAACGGGTGTGGCTGCGTATGGGATTGACCAAAGAAGAAATCCGTGAATTTTTCACAGCTCCTGCACATCTTCCTTGGCATCGCATGGGTAATCTGAACAAGTGGGACGGTCCCTTATCTGATGCTTGGCAACGTAACCAAATCGGCTTGCAGCACCAAATCCTGACCCGTATGCGCGAGTTGGGAATGCAGCCCATAGCACCTGCGTTTGCCGGTTTCGTGCCGGAAGGATTCGTACGGAAACATCCCGATACACAATTCCGGCATATGCGGTGGGGTGGTTTTGATGAACAGTATAATGCCTATGTACTGCCACCGGATTCGCCTTTCTTCCAAGAAATAGGTAAACTGTTTGTCGAAGAGTGGGAAAAAGAGTTTGGAGAAAATACTTATTACCTGTCGGACAGTTTTAACGAAATGGAACTACCTATAGATAAGGAAGATAAAGAAGCGAAATACAAGTTATTGGCCGAGTATGGAGAAACGATTTATAAATCAATTACAGCCGGAAACCCTGATGCCGTTTGGGTTACACAAGGATGGACATTTGGATATCAACATTCATTCTGGGATAAAGAATCGCTTAAAGCCTTGTTAAGCAATGTACCTGATGATAAAATGATTATCATTGATTTGGGCAATGATTATCCCAAATGGGTATGGAACACCGAACAGACATGGAAAGTACACGATGGGTTTTACGGAAAGAAATGGGTATTCAGCTATGTACCCAACTTCGGTGGGAAAAATACAATGACAGGAGATCTGGGCATGTATGCTAGTTCCTCGGTCAAAGCGTTACGTGCTGCAAATAAAGGTAACTTGATTGGGTTCGGTTCTGCCCCTGAAGGCCTCGAAAACAATGAGGTTGTTTACGAACTGTTAGCCGATATGGGGTGGACTTCAGACAGCATTGATCTGGACGATTGGATGAAGATATACTGTGAGGCCCGCTATGGGGGATATCCCGATGCTATGAAAGAAGCTTGGAAACTTTTTCGGAAAACAGCATATAGTTCTCTCTATTCATACCCCCGTTTTACCTGGCAAACCGTAGTACCCGATCAACGGCGGATCAGTAAAATCGACCTTAGTGATGATTACTTGCAGGCTATACTTTTGTATGCCAGTTGCGCTGACGAACTGAAAAACTCTGAATTATACAGAAACGACCTCATTGAGTTTGTTTCGTATTATGTAGCGGCTAAAGCTGAAAATTTTTATAAGCAGGCGCTGAAAGATGATTCGGAGAATCGTGTTCTCGCAGCGCAGCGTAATCTGCAACAAACTGTTGATTTGTTGATTGACGTTGACAGGCTGTTGGCTTCTCATCCTTTATATCGATTGGAAGAATGGGTGGAACTTGCACGTAATAGCGGAACAACTCTTCAGGAAAAAGATGCTTATGAAGCAAACGCTAAACGCTTGATTACAAGTTGGGGTGGTATTCAGGAAGATTATGCAGCCCGTTTCTGGAGCGGGTTGATTAAAGATTACTATATTCCTCGTATACAGCTCTATTTCACAAAAGACCGGAATAAAATTCGAGAATGGGAGGAACAATGGATTACATCTCCCTGGAGCAACAGTACAACTCCGTTTGATGACCCGGTCAAGGCTGCATTGGGTTTAATAGAGAAAACAAATAAGTGATAGCTTTTTATGAAAAAGATTGTATTGGCATTCGATTCGTTTAAAGGTTCGGTCAGCTCTTTTGAAATAGCGAAAGCTGCCGAAAAAGCGATTCAGGAGGAATTACCTGACTGTCAGATTATACGTTTTCCCATAGCTGATGGTGGCGAAGGGACTACAGAAGCCTTATGTTCTGCTCTTAGTGCTCAAACGGTGTCATGTCGGGTGCATGATCCATTCATGAAGCCAATCGATGTATCGTATGGTATCGCGAACAATGGTGCGATGGCTATTATCGAAATGGCTTCAGCCTGTGGTCTTCCACTGATTGATTCAAACCGGAGAAACCCAATGAAGACTACGACTTATGGAGTTGGAGAAATGGTTGCTGACGCATTAAAACGAGGGTGTCGGGAATTCATTATCGGGATTGGCGGAAGTGCAACAAATGATGCGGGAATGGGTATGCTGAAGGCTTTAGGGGCACGTTTTCTGGATAGAGAGAACAGTGAACTGGAACCTGTCGGCGAAAGTCTGATAAAAGTCCATCAAATAGATATTTCTCAATTAAATCCGGCATTGAAGGAGAGTAATTTTACGATTGCCTGTGATGTTAGTAATCCATTTTATGGAAAAGAAGGTGCGGCCTATGTATATGCTCCTCAAAAAGGGGCAACTATGCTGCAAGTGATAGAGTTGGACAATGGGTTGCGGCACTATGCACAGGTGATAAAGGAATATACAGATATGGATATATCGCAACTTCCCGGTGCCGGAGCAGCCGGAGGAATGGGAGGCGGTCTGCTTCCGTTTCTGAATGCAAAATTGCAATCCGGGATAGAAGTTATATTGAAAACGCTTCGTTTCGAAGAAGTCGTTCAACAGGCAGACTTGATACTGACTGGAGAGGGGAAACTGGATTGCCAGACTTGTATGGGAAAGGCGCTGGACGGAATCTTACGTGTCGGTGACAGATGTCAGGTTCCGGTGATAGCATTAGGAGGAGCGGTCGAAGCCACCGAAGCACTTAATAGGATGGGTTTTACAGCCGTACTTCCTATCCAGCCTTTCCCGGTAACACTTGAAGAGGCGATGCAACCGGAGTTTACGAAAGAAAACATAGAGAGAACGGTGCGACAGGTGGTGAGAATCATCAAACAATTTACTAAATAATACTCAATGACAGCGATAGGCGCATTAATCGGGCTTTCATTATCCATACTGTTAATCATAAGAAAGCTTTCTCCGACATACAGTCTGATTATCGGAGCGATAGTTGGAGGATTGTTGGGAGGACTATCTTTAAATGAGACTGTAACGGTGATGACCGAAGGGGTGAAAGAGATCACTCCGGCGGTATTGCGGATTCTGACGGCCGGAGTCTTATCAGGTATATTAATACAAACCGGAGCTACCACTGTCATCTCCAATGCAATTATACATAAAATGGGTGAGAAGCGGGTATTTATGGCATTGGCACTCGCAACTATGTTACTTTGTACTGTAGGTGTATTTATTGATGTGGCTGTGATAACTGTTGCACCGGTGGCTCTTTCGATAGGTAAGCGTTTAAACCTGTCTCCATCCGTGTTACTTATTGCTATGATCGGGGGAGGTAAGTGTGGAAATATCATATCACCTAACCCGAATACCATTATAGCAGCCGGAAATTTTAATGCAGATCTATCGGCTGTAATGTTTGCCAATATTTTACCGGCAGTGATCGGTTTGTTTTTCACCGTTTTCGTTATTGTCCGTCTAATGCCTCAAACAGTAAAAAATAAAAAGGTGGTGATACAAACTGTGAATAAAGAGGAAGAGAGAAATCTGCCGTCGCTAAGAGCTAGTCTGATTGCTCCTGTTGTTACTGTTGTTTTATTGGTATTACGCCCTATAGCAGGAATCAATATTGATCCTTTGATAGCTTTGCCGGTAGGTGGTTTGTGTGGCGCTATCTGTATGAGACAATGGAAAAATATTCTTCCAAGTATAGAGTATGGACTGCAGAAGATGTCTGTGGTAGCTATTCTGTTAATAGGAACCGGAACTATTGCCGGTATCATAAAGAACTCTTCTTTGAAAGACTGGATTCTTACAGGATTGGATCATGCTCATATTAGTGATGTGTTGATTGCTCCTATATCAGGCGCATTGATGTCAGCGGCTACGGCATCGACAACAGCCGGAGCGACGCTAGCTTCTTCTTCGTTTGCTGAAACAATATTGGCTATAGGGATTTCTGCGGTTTGGGGGGCAGCTATGATTAATTCGGGGGCTACAGTTCTTGACCATTTGCCACATGGTTCGTTCTTTCATGCAACAGGAGGCGTATGCGAACTCAACTTTAAGGAACGTCTGAAGTTGATACCTTATGAATCGCTTATAGGGATAGTGTTAACTGCCGGAACGACTATTTTATATATAATAAGTAATTAAAAGAATAAAATATATGAATCCGAACAAACGGTTACTTTCACTTGATGTACTTCGGGGTATTACTGTTGCCGGGATGATCTTGGTCAACAACACAGGAAAGTGTGGGTATAACTTTGCTGTTTTTGCACATGCCAAGTGGAATGGCTTTTCGCCAGCCGATCTGGTATTCCCGATGTTTATGTTCCTGATGGGTATTTCGACCTACATCTCTTTGTGTAAGTATAACTTCCAGTGTCGACCGGCTATTGCTAAAATCATAAAAAGAAGTCTCTTATTAATATTTATAGGTCTGGTTATGGAGTGGTTCATTACATCAGTAGATAGTGGTAACTATTCTGATTTGAGCCAGCTCCGGTTAATGGGAGTGATGCAACGGCTTGGAATTTGTTATGGCATTACAGCCCTATTGGCTGTAACAATACCGCATAAGCGATTTATGCCATTAGCTATCATCTTGTTGGCTGTCTACTTTATTTTCCAGTTATTTGGAAACGGATTTGAGAAAAGTGCGGATAATATTGTCGGGATGATTGACTCGGCTATTTTAGGGTCTAATCACATGTATCTTCAGGGCCGTCAGTTTGTCGATCCGGAGGGGATATTTAGCACTATTCCCGCCGTATCTCAAGTGATGATAGGTTTTGTTTGCGGAAAAATAATCATCGACATTAAAGACAATGACCGCCGGATGCTAAATCTATTTCTTATAGGTGCTACTCTGTTGTTTGTCGGCTATTTGTTAAGCTATGCCTGCCCTTTGAATAAACGTTTGTGGTCTCCTTCGTTCGTTTTGCTTACTTGTGGGATCGCGGCATTATCATTGGCTTTGCTGCTCTATATCATTGATGTGAAGCAGAATAAAAAGTGGTTTTCATTTTTCGAAGCATTTGGAGCGAATCCGCTTGTAATCTATGTGTTTAGTTGCGTAGCCGGAGGATTGCTTGTGCATTGGCATATCCATACGGCTGTATTCAGTAATTTGCTTAACCCATTATTCGGAAATTACTTTGGTTCATTTATGTATGGTGTGTTTTTTCTGTTGTTCAATGGGCTGTTGGGATATGTTTTATTAAAAAGAAAAATCTATATAAAATTATAAATCAGAATGAAGAGAAAAAGTGTATACATGTGTCTGGTTATGTTTTTTATGTCGTTGGCTCTTCAGGCTAAAGACAAAGACGTAGCTGTTGCCGAAGCATTAGTGAAACGCTTACTGCCGTCATATATCGAGAGTTTTCAGTTTCAAAAGTTAAAAGGAGCCAAAGACTGCTTTACGATAGAATCCGTAAAAGATAAAATTGTAATCGGTGGAAACAACGCTAACTCAATGGCGATGGGGTTGAACCATTACCTGAAGTATTACTGTCTCACTACGGTATCATGGTATGCGGATATAGCCGTTGAAATTCCTGCAGAATTGCCAATGGTTGGTGAAAAGGTCGTTTCGGAAGCGAGAGTGGATACTCGCTTTTTCCTGAATTACTGCACGTATGGTTACACGATGCCTTGGTGGCAATGGAAAGAATGGGAACGTTTTATTGACTGGATGGCCCTTAATGGCATAAATATGCCTTTGGCAATCACCGGACAAGAAGCTGTGTGGTATAAAGTCTGGTCGAAAATGGGAATGTCGGACATCGAAATACGCTCTTACTTCACGGGACCGCCGTATCTGCCCTGGCATCGGATGGCTAACATAGATGGTTGGAACGGTCCGTTGCCGATGGAATGGCTGGAACATCAGGTAAGTTTGCAGAAAAAAATACTCGCACGTGAGCGTGAATTGAATATGAAGCCCGTATTGCCAGCCTTTGCCGGACATGTCCCTGCCGATTTAAAGCGGATTTACCCCGAGGCCGATATTCAGCATTTGGGCAAATGGGCAGGTTTTACTGATACATACCGTTGTAACTTTCTGAATCCTAACGACGCTTTGTTTGCGAAAATTCAGAAACTATTTCTTGATGAACAAAAAAAACTTTTCGGAACCGATCATATTTATGGCTTAGATCCTTTCAATGAGGTTGACCCGCCAAGTTTCGAACCCGAATATTTGCGGAAGATAGCTTCGGATATGTACGCCACGTTGACGGCTGCCGATCCCAAAGCCCAATGGATGCAAATGACATGGATGTTTTATCATGACAAAGAGAAGTGGACATCTCCGCGAATAGAAGCTTTACTGACGGGTGTTCCGCAGAATAAGACGTATCTGCTCGATTATCATTGTGAAAATATTGAACTTTGGAAAACGACTGATAAATTTCATGGACAGCCTTATATCTGGTGTTATCTGGGCAATTTCGGAGGAAACACAACTTTGACAGGTAACGTCAAAGAAAGTGGCGCACGACTTGAGAATGCTCTCATTAACGGTGGAGACAACCTTAAGGGAATCGGCTCTACGCTGGAAGGATTGGATGTTGTACAGTTCCCTTACGAATACATCCTTGAGAAAGCATGGAACTTGAATGTAGATGATAACAAATGGATAGAATGTCTGGCTGACAGACACGTAGGATGTGTATCGCAACCTGTGCGCGATGCTTGGAAAATATTATTCAATGATATTTATGTACAGGTGCCGCGTACATTGGGCACTTTACCCGGATATCGCCCCGTATTGAATAAGAATAGTGAAAAACGGACTAGTAATGTGTACGGTAATGTTGAACTATTAGAGGTTTGGAGAAAACTGAACGAAGCGCCTTCTGACCGGAGGGATGCTTTTCGTCTGGATTTGATTACTGTAGGCAGGCAGGTGCTTGGAAACTATTTTCTTGATGTAAAAATGGAGTTTGACAGGATGGTTGAAGCTAAAGATTATCAGGCTTTGAAAGCTTGTGGCGAAAAAATGAAGGAAATATTGAATGATTTGGATAAACTGAATGCCTTTCATCCTTACTGTTCTCTGGATAAATGGATGGATGATGCGCGGAAGATGGGGGATTCTCCCCGGTTGAAAGACTATTATGAAAAGAACGCTCGCAACTTGATTACTACTTGGGGAGGAAGCCTGAACGATTATGCCAGTCGTTCATGGGCAGGACTGATAAGTGATTATTATGCAAAACGTTGGGAAGTGTATATCAATACATTTATCAATGCGGCTGAGAAAGGTGTGGAAGTGGATCAGAAACAACTTGAAGATGAGTTAAAAGAAATAGAAGCTGGTTGGGTAAATGCAACTGATAGGAAAGATATTCGGAAAGATGTTCATTCAACAAATGACGGATTGCTATCATTCTCAACCTTTTTATTCAGCAAATATCAAAGACTGGTGAAATAAACAAGAGGCCTGTTTCATTTATTGTTTGCGATTCATGCTATATCAGAAAGAATTAATATATTTGAAAATAAGGACTTGATATCATAAGCTTTTTGTTTTCATATTTAAAATGATTAAGATGTTCCAGAAATACTCACAGGATGAAGCCCAAGCTTTGGTTAAGGCTCTGAAAGAGGGGAACCAGCTGGCATTTAGTATTGTATACAAGACATATGCGGCGCAGACCTTTTCTTTGGCATTTAAATATTTGCTGAATAAGGAATTGGCTGAAGATGCTGTGCAGAACTTATTCTTAAAACTCTGGCTGAAAAAAGAAGAGATCGACGAAACAAAACCTATAAACAGATACCTTTTTACGATGTTGAAGAACGATCTGCTCAATACGTTGAGAGATTCAAAGAAAAATATCTATTTACTTGAGGATTGCCTTTCAATGGTTTTGGAATTGGAAGACAATTCTCAAAACGAAAACCTTAAGCAAGAACAAATGAACATTATACAACAAGCTCTTGAGCAACTTTCGCCGCAACGTCGTAAGGTTTTTGAAATGAAAGTTTCAGGAAAATACTCCAATCAGGAAATAGCTGATAAACTTAATCTTTCGATAAATACAATTAAATTCCAATATAGCCAATCTTTAAAGCAGATTCGCTCGACAGTGGGAGAGCTTAGCCTACTGTTACTTTATTGTATGATGTAGTTCTATCACTTTTACGGATATGGAACGTTCTTTTGAATTAACACGGTTTAACGTAGTCTGTATAATACTTTTTTGTAACAGTGTGTATTACTAATAGATATTGAAATATGAAATCAAAAAAGAAACATACAAGTCAGGACTTTGAAGTGGTTGACGGCATCGGAAAATATATTGATGACGACATTCAGAGGATAGTAGAAGGCAAACAGCTCGAACTGGGTGGCAGAGAACTGCCTCCTTTTGATGAATATCGCATTTATAAGAATATTCAGGAAGCCGTAATGCAGGAAGAAAAACGAAAGAACAGGAGAATCAGGATGCCATTGTTATTTAAGTGGACGGTGGCTTGTGCTATTGTTTTGCTTGTGATAAGTGTGGGATATAATTATTATCAAAGCCACAGTGAGGCAAATCTTGTTTATCGTGAAGTCTGTGCTGTAAGAGGTGAAAAGCTGCTTGTATTACTTCCTGATGGTAGCCGGGTGTGGTTAAATGCCGATTCTAAATTGACTTATCCGGAACAGTTTGCGAAATACAACAGGAATGTTATGCTGGAGGGAGAGGCTTATTTTGAAATAGCAGAAAATAAAAAATCACCATTTCAGGTACTTGCCGAGAATGTAAAAATACAGGTGACAGGAACGTGCTTCAATGTAAAAGCGTACGCTTCGGATAAGGTAGTAAAAACTACACTCGACGAAGGAAGTATCAATATCGGACATGTGCAAAGCCGTAGACCTATGCAGCAAATGCTTCCCGGGCAAACGGCCGTTTATGAAAAAAGGAGTAATGTAATAAAAATAAAAACAGATAGATATCACGATGATGCTTCGAGTTGGAAGAGCAACCGGCTTATTTTCAGAAATGCATCACTGAAAGAAGTGCTTACAACACTTTCGCGGCATTTTGATATAGAGATTACAGTTAAAAACGAAAAGATTGCTTCGTTTACATACAACTTCGTTTGTAAAGGGAACGACTTGAACTATGTGTTGGAGGTGATGCAATCAATAACACCGGTTAGCTTTAAAAAAATATCAGAATATGCATATACGGTTGAATAAGTAAACTTAATCTAATAACAAAAACAAATTTATGAAAGCACTTTTAAAGCCCATTGTATGGGTATGCCTTTTCTTCTTTGCGTATCAAAGTACGTATGCGCAGGCTCTTAAAATAATGAGCTATAATTGCCGGATGTCCGGTGAGATGACTGGTTACTCGGTGAAGGAGTATGCAGTATTTATCAGGAAATACAATCCGGATGTTGTAATGTTGCAAGAGATAGATTACAACACAAAAAGGAATAAGAATCAAGATTTCACCACTCAGCTGGCTGCAGAATTGGGATTGTTTTCCGTATTCGGGAAAGCGATGAATACTGGGGATGGAGAATATGGAGTAGCCATACTTTCAAAATATCCTTTTGTTTATATCAATAACAAAACCTTTGAAGGTATAGACGGAGCCAAAGAACCCCGGACACTACTATATGTGGATATTCAGGAGCCCGGAACTTCAGATGTAATCAGGATAGGAACGACTCATCTGGATCATTCGACGGATTTGATAAGGAGCGCAATGGCCGAACAGATTAATGAGCGGATTGGTACAGGAGATACCCCGACGTTGCTGGGAGGAGATTTTAATGCCAGGACCGACTCTAATGTGATTTGTGAAGTAATGAAGAACTGGCAGAGAATCTGCGATGATACATTCACCTATCCGGCAGATCAGCCGACAATCAAGATTGATTATATATTCGGGCTTCCACAGAATAAGTGGAAGGTGAAGTCGTTTGAAGTTTTATCTAATCCGGCGGTATCTGACCACAGAGCTTTGTTTGCCGAAGTTGAATTTGTAAAATAAGTGAAATATGAAATCAAACTATCTATATCTGCTATTTATATGTATTACCTCTTGCCTGTTCGTTTCATGTAGTGATGAGGATAACAAGAGAGAAGAAATCCCTGAATGGAATCGGTTCAGAACAACTAACGTGTTGGTTTATGCACACTTGTCAGAGCAAAATTTATTTAGTTCTTGTAGTTATAAAGAGGTGGCGGCGTCTATCAGGAACACTGTTCATGCAGTGGCATTGTTGGATAGAACGAACGCTATTTATGGGCAAACTGCAATCATAAATACGGGTACGGAGACTGCTAGAGAGAGTAAAAAAGTGCCGGTGTTTGTACCTGTCAGCTATAGTAGCGGAGAAAAAAAGATAATCGGTAGTACTGTGCTTTTTCCTTCTACTATTTCCGAGATGACACAATATGTGGTAAAAAACGATTGCAGATATCTTGAAACAAAAACAGAAGCAGTGAACGGAATAGATATGCTCTTCTGTTCTGTGTCACTAAATAGTGAAGATCTGATAGCTCCGGCCGTTGATGTATTCAAGAAAAGAGTAAACGAACAGACAGTTCTGGTGGGCACTGTTAAACGTGCGTTGTTGTCTAATCTTGAGTCGGCAATTACTTCTAACTTAACTTCTGATACTTATTTTTTCTCGGAAGTGGAAAATAGAAATAGAGACTCCGAGTATTGTATATTTGTCCTGACTTCACACAAATGGGCTTTTAGGGGGGTAACCGAAACAAGTGTAAGCGGGGATTTACATTGTTTTCAATTACAAATCGAATCTTTAAAATAAAAAATGAACAGTCATGAAGCAATATATCAAAAACACAATGATCCTGATGCTTGCCCTGTCATGGGGCTTGCTATTGACAAATTGTAGTGATAGTGAAGCCGATTATTCGGATGACAACGCATATCCGCCACCTACTGTAGAACTAACTTCTCCTTCCGAGATAGATGTGGTGGAGTATAATTCTACGGTGACTGTATCTGCCAGAAGTTTCTCTGCTGTGGGGATACATAGTATATATGCTACCTTGTTGAAGGTGGATGAAAATGGAGAATATGAAGAGATAAATGCGAATGAACGCCAACGTTTAAAGATAGATACTCTGGAAACTGATATGACACTTGAATTTGATTTGAATGTCAAGGTCAACACGCGTGAAGCAGCCGGAATACTAGTGACATCGACAGATGTTTTGACAAAAACGGCACAAAAGGTAATACCGATTAAAAAGATAACCAAACTTCCGTCCCAGATATTTACAGAACCATCAGATTTACCAGTTTTAGTACCCGATGAAGAGGTTTCTCTGTCTGTGGTGATCCGTTCTGCAGTGGGCATTAAGTCCGTAAAACATACTTTGTGCAATAAGGTACTGGGTGATCTGAAGGATTATACAACTATTCCGGTATCAGGTAATCCATTGGAAATGGAATTTATCTTGAAAACTGTCGTAGACAATAAGGATACTGATGGAATCAAGATTGTGGTGGAAGATATAGAAGGGTTGAGAGAGGAGAAGATTATCAATATCGAGGGCATTGAGGGTGTTGACAATAATGTTGCGCTTGTTTTCAACGATATTGAAATGGCACCCGAATGGGAACATTCAATAGAACCGGATCAACCTTATATTTTCTCCATAGAGGGTATAATGATACGCGGTGTGCAGAAGCATGTGTTAAGCTTGAAGGAAATTAAAGGGTATGGCTCAAAGGCAAACGGTGTAGACTTTGCTTTCATCAATATATGGAGAAATCCAAGTTTTGTTGCCGTTAAAAACAGAGGTTTCTCTTATGTCAGTGCGTCAAGAATTAGTGGAGGACCAATAGGGAGAGCTTACGATGTGAATGACTGGATTAAACCGGCCGGCGTAGCCACCAACAAAACGCTGTTTACTCTTATACCTGATGATAAGGTTACTGACCTTGGCATTGATGTGATGATGGCGAATGCGGCTTCGGACGTCAAGACTTTTGAGGCGTTGAACGTATTGGAAAGTATAGCTAAAGGAGGTGCTGATATGTTAATGCAAAGAGTCAATGCGTCTGACGCGTATCCGAATGATCCTTGTAGCTTGCAGATAAAAGACAATACTTATATTGCTTTTGTTACCGCAATGGGCAAGTACGGTGTGATTCATGTTATTGAAGCCGCAAACGATATGGATGCATTAGTTGCCGGAGGATGTAAAATAGCTACTCCTACAGGAGTGGTAGGAAGCCAGGGGCCAGCCTACTCGGGAGCTGGTATAACAGGACTCACTTATGATGGTGTGGCATTACTTTACGGACGTACATGTAAGTTGAAAATTGTGGTTCAGAAGTAAAGTTGTTATAATGAAAGAATGAAGAAATATGTATTTTATATAAGAATCAAGAGAGGTTGGCTCTGAATTTGAGATGCCTCTTTAATATTGGCTATAGTTAAAGCAGTCCGAAAAGCCTTGAGCTTACTGAAATCACCTTTACTACAAATATATCGTAGTAAGGGTGATTTTTCTTTTTAGGGTAAAGTCATTGATTTGTGCATTAAATGAGAAAAAATAGAGTTGTTTAGTGAGTGTTATGAAAAAAATGTCGGATACTTTCAGGGTAATTTAAAAGTTACGGGTCTATTTAATAAAAGAGCTTATAAAACACATTTAAATATGGAAGACATTTATATTATCATATCTAAATATCTATTGGGAACTGCTTCTCCGCAGGAGGAGAAAGAAATCATGGAATGGCGGAATGCTGATGCCGGGCACGAACAGGAATTTCAGGAACTGTGTGAGAGCTGGCAGATAACTCATGCGGGAATACATCCGGTAATTCCTGATAAAGAACGTGTGTGGGGAAAGATAATGAGTAATCTGAATCTGGTGAAACCTGTGAAGATGTACACGCGGCGGTTGTTGTATCGAGCAGTGGGAATTGCTGCTATGTTGGCGCTGGCGTTGGGCTTCTCGCTTTCTCTGCTGGTTTCGGAAGAGGAAGAAGTAGGATTAGTCTCATTTACAGCTCCTGTTGGTCAGAAAGCAGAAGTCAGTTTGCCGGATGGCACTAAAGTTTGGTTAAATTCTGGTTCTACTTTGACCTATTCTACGGATTATGCCAAAGATTGCCGTTCTGTAAAATTGAATGGACAGGCTTTTTTTGATGTGGTGCGAGACAGTAAGAGACAGTTTGATGTATCGGTAGGTGATGTGAAAGTGTTGGTTCATGGTACTGCATTCGATGTCAATGGATATGGAGACCATTCAGAATTGGAAGTTGTACTGCTTAGAGGGCACGTGACGGTTGTCTCGGCTTTAACGGATAAGCTGTTGGCAGATATGAAACCCAATCAGAAAGCCATTATTCCTTTGCGTGAAATGGAGAAGTGTAAATTGGCGGCTTGCGATGCTGAAGTAGAATCCGTATGGCGATTGGGCAAGCTGAAAATTGAAAATGAGAATCTGAAGGAAATAGTTCAAAAAATGGAACGATGGTATGGCATCAAAATTCAATTGCATGATGTACCGGAAAATAAACGTTATTGGATGACAATTAAAACAGAATCTTTGCGAGAAATGCTTGAGATCGTTAATCGGGTGACTCCGATTACATACACTATTAATGGAGAGGAGGTGAGCATAACCGGGAGAAAGTAATCGAAGAATAAAAAAGGACGCAGAAGAGTGCCATCTTCCACGTCCGAAGAGCAAAACCTGCGTATGTATGCTATCCGTCGGATGGATGGCACAGGTATAGCCTTGCTTTATGCAGACAAAGGTAATAATTAATTCCTTTATTTAACCTTAAATGAGTTTACAATGTTGAAGCTAAAACAAATATTATGTAGCATTCTTGTTTTGGGCAGCCTGCTTTCCAGCCCTTCGCTATGGGCGCAGAAAGAGACTAAAGTCAATATCGCTGCCAAGCAGATTTCTTTAAAGAATCTGATACAAGCTGTTGAAAAACAGACAGATTATACTTTTGTGTTCGATAATTCTATCCCTCTGTCACGTATTGTTTCCCTGAAAGGAGGTTCTCAATATCTTTCGGATGTGCTGAAACAGGCCTTTGATAAAAGTGACATTGCGTATGAAATAGTAGGCAAACAGATTGTTTTACAAAAGGTGCAGACGAAGACCAACCGGACGATTTCGGGTGTGGTGAAAGATGAACAGGGAGAAGCAGTCATCGGAGCAAGCGTGCTGGTAAAAGGTACCACCAACGGTACGGTTACCGATTTTAACGGAAAGTTTGAGTTGCAGAATGTACCTGAAAGTGCCACTATTGATGTGACGTTTATAGGTTACGCCCCACAAAGCAAAAAGGTGGTGGCAGGAGTACGTTCAATGAATTTCGTTCTTGAAGAAGATACAGAGACATTGGATGAAGTAGTAGTGGTAGGTTACGGTGTACAACGCAAACGGGACCTTTCCGGTTCGATAGCTTCCGTCAAAGGCGATATCATTACTGAATATGCAAATACTTCTGTTGCGTCAGCATTACAGGGACGTGTGTCAGGCGTACAGATTCAGCAAACTAATGGCCAGCCGGGAGCCGGAATACAAGTGAGGGTACGTGGTTCCAATTCTATTCGGGGTGACAATGAACCGCTTTGGATTATCAACGGATTTCCGGGTGATATTAATATGATTAATACGGCCGATATCGAATCTGTTGAAGTGATGAAAGATGCTTCCGCAACTGCTATCTATGGTTCGCGTGGTGCCAATGGTGTCATCCTGATTACGACGAAGCAAGCTAAAGAGGGAAAGATTACCGTGGAATACAATGCCAGCTTTGGTGTGCAGAGTCTGGCTAAAGAACTTGAGCTGCTCGATGCTTGGGAATATATGAACTATCTGAATGAAAAAGCAGCGATCAATAATCAGCCTACGATATATACCGATGAAGAGATTAAATCTACCCGGCATAGTACCAACTGGCAGCGTGAACTGTTTCGTAATGCACTTGTTACCGACCACTCTGTGAATGTCTCTGGTGGTACGGAAAAGGTTCAGGGAACGTTAGGAGCCAGCTATTTCGATCAGCAAGGTATCGTGAAGGAAAGTGGCTATAAACGTATGTCTATCCGTTCGAGCCTGAATTATCACATCTCAAAATATGTCACCGTGTCGAGCAACTTGATTTTCAGCCGGTCCAATCATAATCAGATGAATTCACAGGGAGGTAGCCGGGGAACGTCTGTTATCGGTTCTACACTGATTCTGCCGCCAACAGCGACACCTCATTATGACGATGGAACCTGGAATGACTTCCAGACACAACCGATTGCACCGGTAAATCCGTTGGCTTATGTGAAAGAAGTGGATAATAAATGGTACGCCAACCGGATTATGGCAAATGCTTCATTGACAATAAAACCGATAGACGGACTTTCAATTCAGTTATCTGCCAACGTAAACAATAACCAGAACCGCAAAGATTATTACAAGTCATTACAATACCCTAATTCACAAGGGGCTGCCTCTATTACATTTGGAGAAACAGTCGGTATCACAAGTAATAATATCATAACCTATAATAAGAGTTTTCTAAAAAAACACCATTTGAGTGTGATGGGTGGTTTTACCTACGAACAGAGTACATCGAAAACTGTGGGAACGGGTACGGCCGAAGGCTTCTTGAGTGATGTGACTGAAACCTATGACATGGATGCAGCTACCGTTAAAGGGTTGCCGACATCTTCTTATTCAGATTGGCGTTTGTTCTCATTTCTGGGACGTATCAACTATAATTATGCTGATCGCTATCTATTGACTGCCAGTCTTCGTGCTGATGGTTCCTCACGTTATAGTAAAGGAAATAAATGGGGATATTTCCCTTCAGCGGCAGCGGCCTGGCGTCTTTCGCAAGAGTCTTTTTTGCGTGATGTAGAGTGGCTTTCGGATCTAAAGTTCCGTTTGAGTTACGGAGTGACCGGTAGCACTGCCATCTCACCGTATTCTACGCAGAACACATTGAGGACGGAAAATGTAGTATTCGATAAGAATACAACAGTGGCGTATGTCCCGTCAGATACCTACACCGGCGATTTGAAATGGGAAACAACCTCACAGTTTAATGTGGGGGTTGATCTGTCCCTGTTTAATAATCGCCTCCGCATGACTGCGGATTACTATCGGAAGAAAACGACTGATTTGCTGAACAATGTAGAGATGCCTCGTTCAAGTGGATACACCACTGCCCTGCGTAATATCGGTTCCATCCGTAACTCGGGGTTTGAGTTGCAACTCGACGGGCGGATTATTGATCGTGCTGTGAAATGGGATTTGGGTGTCAACTTCTCGCTTAATCGCAGCAAAGTGTTGGTCCTTTCGGAAGATAAGGATATTTTCGGTGGCGAATTGGATAACACCATTCTGAAAGACCAGCTCAATCTGATGCGTGTGGGTGAGCCAATGTATGTTTTCTACGGATATGTTGAAGATGGATACGATGAGAACGGTCATATCGTATATAAGAATATGGATGATGATCCTGCCATCACAGCAGCAGACAAGACCATCATCGGTGATCCTAATCCTGATTTTCTGGTCAATCTAACTACAGCAGTCAGTTATAAAGGATTTACGCTAAGCGCTTTCTTCCAGAGTTCAATAGGTAATGATATATATTCGCTTAGTATGGCTGCACAAGCTTATGATTATGGATATAACGGGAATACGTTGCGCGAGGTGTACTACAATCATTGGACACCCGAGAATCCTACCGCAAAATATCCCAATCTCGACCAGACTTCCTATAAAATGTCCGATCGGTTTGTTTATGACGGCAGCTTCGTCAGACTGAAAAACCTCGAATTGGCCTACGATGTACCTTGTGCCCGTAGCAAATTCATCAAGCGCGCCCGTGTCTATGTGAGTGCCCAAAACCTGTTTACTATTACGAGCTACCCTTTCTGGGATCCGGATATAAATGCCAATGGTGGCGGAAGCTCGATGATTCAGGGGGTAGATTCGTATTGTTATCCTAGTGCCCGTACTTATACGATTGGATGCCGACTCACTTTCTAACATATAAAAACTGATGTCTTATGAAAAAATTATTGATATATATTGCCGCTTTTGCTATGATACTGGCAATGAACACATCCTGTGAAGATATGGGCTCTTTGGAAGAACATCCGAAGAAAGTGGATGCAACGACTTTTATGGCGAATGCCAAAGAAGTGGAGAGTGTTATCAATTCCATCTATTTCCAACTCCGTCGTGATCCGGGATTCAGTCGTTATCTGATTGTCCTGGAAGAAGGACTGGCGGATTATTGTATTGGAAGAGGTAACTATGCCACAGCTTATGATACCGGGCTTACCAGTGGTGGGGTGGGCTTCTCCAAAGATAGCTGGGCGGTGTTGTATCGCGCCATTCGTTTTGCCAATAATATTCTTGACGGTATAGGTAATACTCCACTCTCGCAACAGGAGTATAACAACCTCACCGGGGAAACACGTTTTCTACGTGCATTCGCCTATTCATGGCTGGCACGAAATTGGGGCGCCGTTCCTTTTTTTGATGAACAGAACATGAATGACTTTAATAAACCCCGTACTCCGGAAGCTGATATCTGGAAGTTTGTGATTGATGAGGCCGATTATGCTGCATCCAATCTGCCGGAAGTGGCTAAAGCTGCCGGACGTCCTTCGCGTTATGCCGCATTGGCATTGAAAACAGAAGCTTGTCTTTATGCCGGTCGCTATGAAGAGGCGGCTGAAGCAGCCGGTTTAATTATTTCATCCAAACGATATTCTCTGGTTGAGGTTGGCAAAGCGGATGATTTCCTCGACCTTTACGGTCATACAGCTAATGCCACTTCTGAAGAAATTTTCTATATAAAGTTCAACCGCGATAGTGGATCGACCATCGCCTATATGTATCTCTGCAAGCCCAATCCTTTCGTGAATATGGGAGCTGTAGGGATTTATACCGATTATCAGAAGAATAAATTTATTCAGAATTGGGACCAGAATGATTTACGCTATCAGTTCGGATTGTATAAACAAACGCAGAATGGAACACTCAATGCACTGACTAAAACGGGTATGATTTGCTCGAAATTCAGAGATTCGGAATGGACAGGGAGCAGTACAACTCCCAATGACAACCCGGTATATCGTTATGCTGATATTCTGCTTTATTATGCAGAAGCTGTTTGTCGCTGGAAAGGAGCTCCTACCGATGATGCCATGGAAAAATTGAATATGGTGCGGCGACGTGCTTACGGACAGAAACCGACACAAGCATCTTCTTCAGACTACAAACTGACCGATTATGCAAGTAAAGATGCTTTCCTTGCGCTGGTGTTGCAGGAGCGTGGCTACGAAACGATTTTTGAAGGTAAACGCTACAATGACCTGAAGCGTTGTGGAAAGCTTGCAGAAGCAGCTTTGGCTGCCGGACGTATTTCGGCTTTATCCGAAGTGGGAGATGCAGCCTACTGGTGGCCTATCCCTACCGATGAATTTAATTATAATATGGCATTGGATCAGACAAAAGACCAGAATCCTGGGTATTAACAACTTAATTAATTTGATTTCTTATGAATAGATTGAATATATTGATTGCAACAATTCTCTTTTTATTGACAACAACCGGCTGCGCCCAACAGACTGAAAGATGGTCGACGGAAAAAGCAAACGCATGGTACGCATCTCAAAAATGGCCGGTGGGTATCAACTACGTTACTGCTACGGCAATTAATCAGTTTGAGATGTGGCAAGAGGAGACTTTTGATCCGAAAACCATGGAGTTGGAGTTGGGACGTGCCGGGGAACTCGGATTCAATACGGTACGCATATTCCTGCATGATATGGTGTGGGAAGCGGATCCGGCAGGGTTTAAACAACGACTGGATACATTTCTGGGTATCTGTCAGAAACATGGTATGCGTGCCATCGTCACTTTCTTTACGAATGGTGGGCGTTTTGAGAGTCCGAAACTCGGTGTACAACCGGCTTCTGTACAGGGTGTTCATAACTCTCAATGGATACAGAGCCCCGGAGCACCATCCGTCAATGATCCGTCAACGTATCCGCGTCTGGAACGTTACGTGAAAGATGTGATGACTACCTTTAAAGCAGATGATCGTATTTTATTGTGGTGTTTATATAACGAACCGGAAAACTTCAAGCAGAAAGCACATAGTATGCCATTGTTGCGCGAAGTGTTCCGTTGGGCACGTGAGGTGAATCCCTCGCAACCGCTGTCGTCTCCGATATGGATTTATCCCGGAGGACATGGCACACGCAGTAATTTGCCGATTATCAGTTTTCTGGGTGAGAATTGTGACGTTATGACCTTTCACTGTTATTATGGACCTGAAGAAATGGAAAAATTCATCGCTTTCATGAAGCAGTTTGATCGTCCGGTTATCTGTCAGGAGTATATGGGACGTCCTCGTTCAACTTTTGAAGAAATAATGCCGATTCTTAAACGTGAAAAGGTAGGTGCCATCAGTTGGGGATTGACAGCAGGAAAGTGTAATTTCCATTTACAGTGGTCGAGCAAGGCCGGAGATCCAGAACCTGAAATCTGGTTTCATGATATATTCCGTCTGGATGGTACACCTTATAGTCAACAAGAAATTGATTTTATAAAAAGTATGACTTCAAACTGATCGATAACGGATTGAACAAATAAAAGAATGAATATGATGAAAAAGTTAAAAACTCATAGATACCTTTTGGTAACAGTGATGGGGCTTCTCGTTGCTTGTACATCTTATACCTCAACGGATGAGTGGCCTAATCCGCGTCCTAATTCAAATCCTGACCCTGAACCGGTCACCGGAGAGATTACCTCTATTCAGTCGCTCAATAAAAGTGAAAATGTAGCAGTGAACTCTCATGCGGACGAATGGGGGAATAGTTCTCTCGAGTTAGACTATCGCCGGTTGCTGACTTTGGAAAGTCCGGCACTGTCGGCTGTGAATGCTCTTTATCCCCGTATCAAGAAATTGGGTGACGGGACCTATTTGCTGCTATACCAGCAGGGACCACAGGCTTGGAATGTCTATTATGCTTTAAGTACTAATCTGATTACATGGCAGAATGCATCTAGTCCTCTGTTTCAGAGCGAAAGTGCCCAGCAAACTTCCGGTGCCAGTGATACACGCTGTTTCTCATCATGTGATGCAGTCGTTCTGGCAAATAAGGATATTTTAGCATTCGCTTCCTTTCGCTTGAATCAGGGATACAGGGTCGATCCGCAGAGTAATGGTATTATGATGAGGCGTTCTTCCGATAATGGACGTACTTGGTCGACTGCCCAGATTATTTATCAGGGAACGACTTGGGAACCTTATGCATTACAACTTCGTTCGGGTGAAATACAGGTCTATTTTACGGATAGCGAGCCTCTCACAGCCGATTCGGGGACTGCCATGCTGCGTTCTATGGATAATGGGCGGACATGGACGGTCGTTGGAAAGGTGATCCGTCAAAAGACTGGACTGGCTATAGATGGTTCGGGCAAACAAATTTATTCGGATCAGATGCCTTCTGCCCGCGAATTAAATAATTCGACGAAGATTGCAGTAGCTACAGAAACACGTTTCAGAGATGAAGGCGACGTTTATCATATTTCAATGGCGTGGAGCTCCGACAACTGGGCTTCGGCTCCATTGACCGGAGATGAAGTAGGGCCTTCGGACCGTAAACTCAATTTTGTGCAGAAGGCTGCAGCACCTTATCTGGCACAATTCCCCTCGGGAGAGACTGTTTTGTCGTACAATGCTTCTTCTCTCTTTACCATGCAGGTGGGTAACGCAGAGGCTTCCCAATGGGGAGCAACGTATCAGCCATTCGGTGGAAAAGGATATTGGGGAGCAACGGAAATTATTGATCCGCATACTCTTGTAGCTGCCATGCCTGCTACTTTTGTCAATAGCGAGAATAAAGATGCTGCCCGTATTCAGATTGGACAGTTTGTTCTGAATCATCGGATTAATGCTTCCGGAATGACACCGGTGATAGACGCCGACAATTCGGATTGGAGTGCAGTCAGTGATGCACTATTTATCGGAAGTGTGTCCACTACACAAGCCGTGTTCCGCTTTGCTTATGATGCAGAAAATGTATATTGTCTGGTGGAACGTCTTGATAAAGACTTGACTACAGACGACAGCATGGAATTGATTTTTCAGGGTGGAGATGCTACCGGAACCCCTCTTAAAATCTCTCTTATTCCGGATGCAGTTCAATATACCATTAAATGTAGTCATTCTTCAGTAACTTGTAAGGGTGCGGTTCACGGAACTTTTGGTGATACGGCAGCCGATAAGGGATATGTAGTCGAAATGGCTATTCCACGGACTTTACTTCGGGTGGTGGCCGACCGTTTGATGTTTAATGCTACCTTATACGATCAGAATGGTAGTGATACCTTTACTGGACTGACTGCTACGAATTATGAGAAATGGTTGCCAATCGTTTTAAAAGCTGCTACGGACCCTGAACCTCTACCGGGGGAAGGAGATACCGGTACTGGACCTTCCTGGAATAATGGCGATACGGAAGGTACATGGAAATAATGATAACATTTTAAATTTGCGAGACCATGAAAAAAAATAAAATTCTGATTCTTCTGGTAATTGGTTTATCATTGGGTAGTTGTGTGCAAACTGATGACGAGGCGTTTTCTCCGGAACCGACCGTAAAAGGAGGAGAAAAATCCATTACGGCAATTTGTGCTGTTACCGCCACAACACGCACGTCGCTTAATGCATCCATGAATGTGGTTTGGACCCAAAATGATGAGATACGGCTGTTTGGCACTTCAACGCCGAATGGAGCTGTTTATACTACTACTGCCAATAGTGTTCGTACCGCTGTTTTTGATCCGGTGGACGCTTCTGTAGATGATGCCATCCGATATGCTATTTATCCGGCGTCGGCTGCGTCAGGCAGCCAGCTTGAAGGTACGACACTTGCTGTTGACTTTTCGGCACTTGCCGGACAGAAATGGATGGGTGCATTTAATGCCGATAGTGAAATATCATCTTTGCCGATGGCGGCAGCCTCTGATGGTGAAGCCTTTTCTTTTAAGAATCTGTGTGGTGGAGTACGGATACAACTGACTGATTATCAGTTAATGGGAATTAGTATTAAGTCTGTAGCTGTACGCGGTAATGACGGAGAACAGGTGTCGGGTATAGCTGATGTCAATGCAGCGGATGGAATCGTATCACTTCGGAAGTCTTCCACTCCTTCTGCTGCGGCTACTGCATTGGTTACTTGTGATACAAGTGTACCTCTTTCTGCTGATAATAATCCCTCAGCTCATACTGACTTTGTTTTATTTCTTCCTGCGGTAAATTATACCAAAGGGTTGACTTTCGTCATAACGGATGCTGCCGGACGTATTTACGAACAAGCAACTCCGGGTGCTTTCACTATTGAAGCCGGGGTTGTCAAACCGATGGAATTATTGCCGGTGACGTTGTATTATGGTAAGGCAAACTGTTATCGTACGGCATCTGCAGGAACACTTGAAATAGATGTCACACCTTATTATTCATTGGCAGGAGATTATACTTATGAAAATCGCCCGAGAGTGAATGTCAATGGGGAATTAGTAGATAAGGCTGTGTCTGCAACTGTTTTGTGGACACAAACGAATTCGTCTTCATCAGGAGATGTTCTTTCTGCTGTTCCTGCATTGGAGGGAACTACTTTAAAAGTTCCTGTGAGTGGCGTGAAAGGAAATGCCCTTGTGGCTATTCGAGATGCATCGGGTAAGAATGTATGGTCTTTCCATATTTGGGTGACTGAAGCATCGGATCTTACCTATGTTAATGAGGAACGGGGAACATTCAAAATGATGGATCGTAATTTGGGTGCAACTTCTGTTACTCCTAAAGATCAGAATGCTTATGGTGCATGGTATCAGTGGGGGCGCAAAGATCCGTTCCCGCGTCCGCTTGATATTGTCCGTTCGAGTGCGACAACTGTGGATAACAAGGAACTGACCGCAAATGCAACTACTTCTGCTGAAGTGGGAACAGTAAGTTATACCATATCCAATCCTGATATAAGAATTTTTTCTGCGAATGACTGGCATAATGAATGGCGGAATAACGGACTATGGGGAAATTCTGATGGTCTCACTAAGAATGTAAAGACTGTGTATGATCCTTGCCCGGAAGGCTATTGTGTGCCCGATCAGAATTGCTATCAGGGATTCACCTTTACTTCAAAAACGGAATGTGATAACAATTACGGGCATCTGTTTGTGATTGATGGTTCGCAAACTTCTTACTTCCCGACAGGAGGTTATCTGGATAAAGGATCTAATAAGATTGCTTATCAGGAATATCGGGGGTACCAATGGACTAGTAATCCAGGGACAACAGGAGCTTATTACTTCTATTATAATAATGCAAATCTTAATTTTACAGGTCTGGACCGTGCTTCGGCAGCATCTGTCCGTTGTGTCAAGATAGAGTAAAATGAAAGATCTTTTTTTAATCATAATACATACACTCATGAAATATTTCAATATTTTATTTTTGATTTTGTTTCTCACTACAAGCGCGAAAGCACAATCGGTCAAGGTGTCTGTAAGTAAAGTCAGTATTCCGACATACACAGAACCCGAACGTGAAGAACTGCCGATGTTTGCCGAAAACAGGGTACACCAGCGGTCGAGTGGCAATCCTTATCCCAATAAAATTGTTTTGAAAGTGAATCGGGAACAAAAGGTGGATAAAGAATATACGCTTATCAAATTGGAGAATGAATATTTGGAACTCCAAATATTGCCGGAAATCGGTGGGAAGATATATGCAGCCAAAGATAAAACGAATGGATATGATTTTTTCTATAAGAACCATGTCATAAAACCAGCTCTTATCGGTGCTTTGGGCTCGTGGATTTCCGGTGGACTGGAGTTTAACTGGCCTTTTCACCATCGGGCTTCATCTTTTATGCCCACTGATTATGAGATAGAAAAGTTGCCGGGCGGAGGAGTGATCGTTTGGGTTTCGGAACATGATCCGACAGACCGGATGAAAGGTACGGTTGGTATTGTGCTTAACCCCGGTGAGTCTATCTTTGAGACAAGAGTCAAATTGTCGAATATCACCCCGTTAAGACATTCGTTTTTATGGTGGGAGAATGTGGCGGTACCTTCGAATAAGAATTATGAGATATTCTTTCCGCACGATGTAAGCCATGTGTTTTTCCATTACAAACGTTCGGTTACCACTTATCCGGTTGCAACAAATGCGGCGGGAATATTTAATGGTATTCGTTATGATGGTGCAGTTGATATAAGCAAACATAAGAATACGATTCAGCCTACTTCTTATTTTAGTGCTGCATCGCAGTATGATTTCTTTGGCGGTTATGATACCGGCAGGAAATGCGGGGTTGTGCATATCGGAGATCATCATGTGTCACCCGGTAAGAAGATGTTCACATGGGCTTACAACCAGTTGTCCCAGTCTTGGGAAAATGCTCTTACGGATACAGATGGAGCCTATTGTGAATTGATGGCAGGCAGCTATTCTGACAATCAGCCGGATTTTACATGGCTTGAACCGATGGAGACTAAAACTTTTTCGCAATATTGGTTTCCGATCGGAGAGATAGGGGTTCCGGACTTTGCAAATACGACAGGAGCTATATACGTCAAGGATGCGATTAAAGTGCAGTTGAATAAGACTCGTAATGTGAAGATTACGGTCAAAGGGGATGATCGGGTTCTGTTTTCGGGAAATGCGACGATCAAGGCGAGAGAAGAATATTCGTTGCCTGCGGATGTAAGAATGCGGTTAGGGTATTCAATAGATGTCACCGCTAATGACGGAACTGTTCTAATGTCTTATACAGTGAAGAAACACGATACTTTTAATATTCCTCATACAACACAGGATATGCCGAATATCAAAAAGGTTGAAAGTCCGCATTTGTTGTATCTTGAAGGTTTGCATGTTGATCAATATCGTGATCCTGCCACTAAAGGAGAGAGCTATTATAAAGAAGCTCTTGAACGTGATCCGAATTTTGCTCCTGCATTGATCGCTTTAGGAGAAGCAAAGTTACGCAATGCTTTTTATAGTGAGGCTTTGGAATATCTTTTGAGGGCGGAAAAAGTGTTGACACGGTTCAATACGCGTCTTGAAAATGGGAAACTGTACTATTTGTTAGGGCATGTCTATTTAGCGCTCGATGAGCAGGAGAAATCCTATGATTATTTCCAGAAAGCAGCATGGAGCAGTGCTTATGTTTCTTCCGCCATGACTTATGTGGCTATGCTTGATATACGTAAACTGGAGTATGACAAGGCTGTTCAACATCTTACTACTGCCATTACTTATCATAAAGATAATGCTGTAGCCAATGCGTTGATGATATATGCTTCTTATTTGCAGGGAGATAAAAAAGCATCGGAACGTCAATATCTGTCTGTAGAAGCGAATGATAAACTTAATCATTTGGCGCGTTACTTCGGTGTGCTGACCGGTAAAGTTAGTACCCGGGATTTTATGGAAAAGATACGGACGGATAAGAATCAGGTATGTCTCGATCTTATAGAAACTTTGCTTGTCGCTGATCTGCAGAAAGAGACTGTTTCCCTGATAGAGATGTTGCAAACACACGAGCCTCTGATTTTTAGTCTGTCTGCCATATATGCAGATATAAAAGGCGGTTCTCCGAATGATTCGGCAACGGAAGGGATTGCTTTCCCAAGCCGGCGAATTGAAATGAACAGTTTGTCTCATTGGGCAAAACAGGGAAGTCAGAAGGCACAGTTGCTGTTGGGATGTGCCCTTTACGCTAAAGGACATTATGAGAAGGCAGTCGCTCTTTGGGAAGGCTTGTCCAGTACTGATTATCGTGCTGCACGAAATCTGGCTGTCGCTTACTATTCACACATGAATCGTAAAAATGAAGTGTTACCCTTATTGAAGCAGGCATTATCCCTGAAGCTGAATGATGAACAGTTGATTTTTGAAACGGTCTATGTAATGGGTAAGTTAGGAGTTGCTCCTGCTGAACGCATTTCTTTCCTGAATAATCATAAGTCTGCAATTAGCCGCGATGATATTATGCTTGAATGGGCACGAGCTTATAACATGGCAGGACAGGAGGATAAGGCAATAGAACTTCTTAGGGGGCGTAACTTTGTCCCCGCTGAAGGTGGGGAGCATGCAGTTGCAGAACAGTATATGTTTGCTTATTTCCTGAAAGGGCGTAGATTAATGAAAGAAAATAAGATGCAAGAAGCGGCTGATTGTTTTAAGGCTGCGCAAACTTTACCTCAAAATCTGGGAGCAGGTTTGTGGAATATCGTTAGATTGGTTCCATTTAAATATTATGAAGCAATCTGTTTGAAATCTTTGGGGCAGGAAGACAAGGCCAATGAGAATTTTGATTTTATAACGGGTATTGAGGTCGATTATTTTAGTAATATGAACTTACCGGAATTGCCGTTTTATCAGGCACTTTGTTATCGTGAAACGGGTATGCCTTTCAAGGGGGATATGCTAGTCAATTATAAACTGCAAGATTGGAAAGAAGGCATGAAGACTGTTGATGCGGGTTATTTTGCCACTACTCCTTTCTTTATAAGTTTCTGCGATCGTGCCGTACAGCAACGGAGTGCTTATTATAGCTATTTACTAGCTCTGGCCTATCGCTACACTGGTGATACGAAGCAGGCACAGAAATATATTGAGCAAGCAGCGGTGAGTGATCCTTATGCTCTGAATATTTTTGCAGAAAGACAATTCTGAATGATCTTGTAAAGCTCATTTGGACGCGGATTCATACAGATTTATATGTAGAAAGAATCTGTATGTTCCGCGTCATTATCAGCATTTTTGTTTAGTGTAATTAATGTGATTTCGGTTTTAGTATTAGAAAGTGTTTTGAGGGTATGGTTCTCTTTACGAAAATGTATTCCGAAAGAAGATTATTTTTTGTAGATTTGTGAGACTGATAAACACAATTCCGGGAACGATGGATATTCAAGCCTTTCGAAATTATTACGATACATACTATGAACAACTTTGTTGTTTTCTCAACTTCTATACGCATGATGTTGCAGTCATAGAAGATGTTGTTCAGGAAGTGTTTCTCAAACTATGGGAGAATAAAGATTGTATTGAAATAACCTATATCAAAACCTATCTTTTCCGGGCTGCCAAAAATCGGGTATTAAACTATCTTCGTGATGAGGAAAACAGGCATCAGTTGTTGGAAAACTGGTTTAATCAGCAACTGGAAGACAGGAAATATAAAGATTGTTTTGATATGGATGCTTTAACAAAGGTGGTGAATCAGGCAATTGAACAACTTCCGGAGAAATGTAGAGAAATATTTTCCTTGAGTCGGCAGGAGGGGCTTTCTTATAGACAGATTGCCGAACGTCTCGGAATTTCTGTGAAAACTGTGGAAACGCAAATAAGTATTGCACTCAAACGAATAAGAGAGATATTGTCTTCTTCTGCATTTGCATTTTTGTGGCTGTTTATTCGATAAATGTTTATTCCTTAATATTGAATATCAAATGAATCGATTTTTGGCTTGTTTGTCTTTAGCCGTACTTGTTACTGCTTGTGCGGAATGTGGCTCCAGTTCTGGAGTAAAAGAAGCTTTTTACGGTGTTACTCTTGACGGTGATACTGTTACCCAATATACTCTGACTAATGCTTCAGGTGCTCAAATCAAAGTAATTGACTATGGTTGTCGTATAACGAATATTATAGTGCCGGACAGAGAGGGGAAAATGGCAGATGTAGTGCTTGGATATGAGAATCTTAAAGATTACGAGATTGGAGCCGAGCGGTTTTTCGGGGCTTTATTAGGACGTTATGCCAACCGTATTGCCGGTGGTGATTTTATGATTGACTCGGTTCGGTATCAGCTATCGTGCAATGAATCTCCCAACGGACATCCGGGGCATTTACATGGTGGTATGAAAGGATTTGATCGTGTTATGTGGAAAGCTATGCCGATCGATACTCCTGATACGCTTGGAATTGTTTTTACCCGCCGTAGTCCTGACGGAGAAGAAGGATATCCTGGTAACTTAGATTGTAAGGTCACTTATTTCTGGACTCCGGATAATACTTGGCGTATAGAATATGAGGCGGTAACCGATTTACCGACTATCGTCAATATGTCGCAACATTGCTATTTTAACCTTCAGGGGTATGACGGAGGTTCGGTTTTAAATCATATTGTGCAAATTAATGCGGATTCAGTCACGGTTAATACTCCGTGGTATGTGCCAGCTTCGGTAGAAGCGGTAACAGGAGGCCCATTGGATTTTCGTACTCCTCACAGTTTTGCGGAACGTGCCAACTCTCCCAATGAGCATATGAAACTTATGGGTGGTTATTCTGCCAATTGGATACTTCGTGATTATAATGGAGATTTGCGTTATGCCGCAACGATCACAGAACCTCAAAGTGGACGTCGAATAGAAACTTACACAACAGAGCCCGGTTTACTGATTTATACCGGCATCGGACTCTCTGAAAAGATTGTGGCTAAAGGTGGTCCACAACAGAAATATGGTGGTTTTATATTGGAAACCATCCATCATCCGGACACGCCACATCATCCTGAATTTCCATCCTGTGTGTTACGACCTCATGAGAAATATCATTCCGTTACGGAATATAGGTTTTCTGTGCAAAAGTAATTTAATAGAGTATGCTCTGGAATTACTTATCTTTTTCCTGTAAAACTCTTATTTCTATCAAAAAAAGTGATAATTTTGGCATTGATTTGCAGATTGCCTAAATTACGAAAGATAGAATGTTAGATTTAAAGCAACTTACCACTGATGTATGCCAGATTGCTACAGAGGTTGGACATTTTTTGAAAGAAGAACGGAAGAACTTCCGTCGTGAGCGTGTGGAGGAAAAACATGCACATGATTATGTGTCTTATGTAGATAAAGAGTCAGAGGTGCGAGTGGTGAAAGCACTTGCTGCTCTACTGCCCGAAGCGGGATTCATAACAGAAGAAGGCTCTGCCACTTATCAGGACGAACCCTACTGTTGGGTCATTGATCCGTTGGATGGAACTACAAATTATATTCATGATGAGGCTCCTTATTGTGTATCTATTGCTTTACGCAATCGCACTGAACTTCTTTTAGGTGTCGTTTATGAAGTTTGTCGGGATGAATGTTTCTATGCCTGGAAAGGTGGAAAGGCTTTCATGAATGGTGAAGAAATTCATGTATCGAGTGTTGAGGATATCCAAGATGCCTTTGTTATTACAGAATTACCTTATAATCATCTGCAATATAAACAGACCGCTCTTCATCTCATCGATCAACTTTATGGAGTAGTGGGAGGTATTCGTATGAATGGTTCGGCTGCCGCTGCAATTTGCTATGTAGCTATTGGGCGTTTCGATGCGTGGATGGAAGCGTTTCTCGGAAAATGGGATTACTCCGCAGCGGCATTGATCGTCCAGCAAGCGGGAGGAAAGGTAACTAACTTCTATGGCGAAGATAACTTCATAGAAGGACATCATATTATTGCAACGAACGGAACTCTGCATTCTTTCTTTCAGAAACTTCTGGCAGAAGTCCCTCCATTGAATATGTAAGTGGTATTGCAACTTTAAAATCTCTATTATGATGAAACACACACTTCTTGTAAAAGACTGGCTTAGTTCTTTTTTATCTTTACTGTTTCCCCGTTGCTGTGTTGTTTGCGGCCGACCGTTAGCAAAGGGTGAGGAATGTATTTGTACGGTATGCAATATCAAACTACCTCGTACGAACTATCATCTTCGAAAAGATAATCCGGTAGAGCGGCTTTTCTGGGGACAAATTCCTTTGGAACGGGCTACTTCTTTTTTCTTTTATGAGAAAGGAAGCGACTTCCGGCTGATTCTTCACCGTTTGAAATATGGTGGACAGAAGGAAATAGGTGCAATTATGGGACGGTATATGGCAGCAGAACTATTATCTTCCCATTTCTTTCAAGGAATTGATGTTATAATCCCTATACCGCTTCACAAGAAAAAACAGCAAATCCGCGGTTATAACCAGAGCGAATGGATTGCCCGTGGAATCACTGCCGTAACTGGAATACCTATAGATACAGAATCCATATTGCGTAAGAAAAATACGGAAACGCAAACACATAAATCCATACTTGAACGTCGGGATAATGTGGAAGGTATCTTTGAACTTCAACGTCCCGAAATACTTGTAGGGAAACACATACTGATCGTTGACGATGTATTGACCACCGGTTCTACTACGCTGGCATGTGCTTCTTGTCTGGTGAATGTGGAGGGAATACGGATTAGTATATTGACGTTGGCAACGGTGGAGTGATTATATACGAATAAATGATATTAAATAAGAAAGCCACCCATTCAGGTGGCTTCTTTTTTGCTCTTCCTCTTGGACTTGAACCAAGGACCCTCTGATTAACAGTCAGATGCTCTAACCGACTGAGCTAAGGAAGAATGTTTGCAATCAAGATTTTCAACTTTGCTCTTCCTCTTGGACTTGAACCAAGGACCCTCTGATTAACAGTCAGATGCTCTAACCGACTGAGCTAAGGAAGAATGTTTTTCTCAATTGCGATGCAAAAGTACTAGGTTTTTTTGAAATATGCAATATCTTTGCAAAAAAAATATTAGGAATGGACAAAATAATAGGATTGGGCAACGCCCTAGTAGACGTACTCGCAACCCTGAAGGATGATACTCTGTTGGATGAAATGGGTTTACCCAAAGGAAGCATGCAGCTCATCGATGACGCTAAGTTACAGCAGATTAACGCAAAATTTTCACAGATGAAAACCCATTTGGCAACAGGCGGATCGGCAGGAAATGCCATCCTCGGACTGGCTTGTTTGGGTGCCGGAACAGGGTTTATCGGAAAAGTGGGAAATGATAATTATGGAGAATTTTTTCGTGAAAATCTGTGGAAAAATAAGATTGAAGACAAATTATTGACGTCAGATCGACTGCCTTCCGGTGTGGCATCCACTTTTATTTCACCGGATGGGGAGCGTACTTTCGGAACCTATCTGGGAGCAGCGGCTTCTTTAAGAGCAGAGGAACTGACCTTGGATATGTTTAAGGGTTATGCATACCTATTTATAGAAGGCTATCTTGTTCAGGACCACGAAATGATTCTTCACGCCATTGAACTGGCTAAAGAAGCCGGTTTGCAGATTTGTCTCGATATGGCTAGTTATAACATTGTGGCTAATGATCTGGAATTCTTCACTTTGCTAATAAACAAATATGTCGACATTGTCTTTGCAAACGAAGAGGAAGCGAAAGCCTTTACTGGCAAGGAGCCGGAGGAAGCTTTGAGAGTGATTGCCAAGAAATGCAGTATTGCTATTGTAAAAGTCGGGGCAAATGGTTCTTACATCCGCAAAGGGACAGAAGAAATAAAGGCTTCAGCCATTTCGGTTCAAAAGGTGGTAGATACTACTGGTGCCGGTGACTATTTTGCTTCCGGATTCTTATACGGATTGACTTGCGGATATTCGTTGGATAAATGTGCAAAAATAGGTTCTATTCTCTCGGGAAATGTTATTCAGGTAATCGGAACAACGATATCACAGGAACGCTGGGATGAAATTAAGTTAAATATTAACAGGATTCTGGCGGAATAACAAAGGATTGAGCTACTTTTACGACTCATTTAGATTGAAAGAGGTATGAAAAAATTGCTGAACAGGCAGATCGCTATTGTTGCAGTAGCAGTGATAGCCACAGTTGCTTTCTTTAGTTTCAAGAGTGGAGACGACCGTAATTTCCAGATTGCAAAGAATCTGGATATATTTAATGCGATTGTGAAAGAACTGGATATGTTCTATGTAGATACCATTGATCCGAATAAAACGATTCGGGAAGGAATCGATAATATGCTTTATACGCTGGATCCTTATACGGAATATTTCCCGGAAGAGGATCAGAGTGAACTGGAGCAGATGATTAAAGGATCATTTGGTGGGATGGGTTCTTACATTGCTTATAATACGAAACTAAAGCGTTCGATGATTTCTGAACCTTTCGAGGGAACGCCTGCTGCAAAAGCCGGTCTGAAAGCGGGAGATATCCTGATGGAGATTGACGGACAGGATCTTGCCGGTAAGAATAACGCGGAAGTCAGCCAGATGTTACGCGGACAGGCAGGTACCAGTTTTAAGTTAAAGATTGAGCGCCCGAATGAGAAAGGCGGACGTACACCGATGGAATTCACGATTGTGCGTGAGTCTATTCAGAATCCGGCAATTCCTTATACTGCCGTGTTGGATAACAAGGTAGGTTACATCAGCCTTAGCACTTTCTCCGGCAACCCTTCCAAAGAGTTTAAGAAAGCATTTCTGGATTTGAAGAAACAGGGCGCTACTTCGTTGGTGATAGACCTTCGTAGTAATGGCGGCGGATTGCTGGATGAAGCAGTGGAAATTGCGAATTATTTCTTACCGCGTGGAAAGGTGATTGTGACGACAAAAGGAAAAATCAAACAGGCTAGTAACACTTACAAGACATTGCGCGAACCGTTGGATTTGGACATTCCGATTGTGGTACTGGTAAATAGCGGAACCGCTTCTGCTTCCGAAATCTTATCAGGTTCTTTGCAGGATCTCGACCGTGCCGTTATCGTTGGTAACCGTACCTTCGGAAAAGGACTGGTACAGGTTCCCCGCTCTTTGCCTTATGGCGGAACGATGAAAGTGACTACCTCCAAATATTATATTCCGAGTGGCCGTTGTGTACAGGCTATTGATTACAAGCATCGTAATGAAGATGGAAGTGTAGGAACCATTCCTGATAGTTTGACTAAGGTATTCCATACGGCTGCCGGACGTGAAGTACGCGACGGAGGTGGTGTAATGCCGGATATTGTTATCAAACAGGAGAAATTACCGAATATCCTCTTCTATCTGGTACGCGATAATCTGATTTTCGATTATGCAACACAGTATTGTTTGAAGCATCCTACCATCGTTGCTCCGGAGAAGTTTGAGGTGACAGATGCCGATTATAATGATTTTAAAGCGTTGGTGAAGAAAGCCGACTTCAAATATGACCAGCAAAGCGAGAAGATTCTGAAAACGTTGAAAGAAGCTGCCGAGTTTGAAGGATATATGGATGATGCTTCAGAGGAGTTCAAAGCACTTGAAAAGAAGTTGAATCATGATCTTGACCGCGACTTGGATTATTTCTCATCTGATATAAAGAAGATGATTGCTACTGAAATTATCAAGCGTTACTATTACCAACGTGGTAATATCATCCAGCAGTTGAAGGATGATGACGGTTTGAAGGAAGCAATGAAAATTCTGAATGATCCGGTGAAATATAAAGAAATGCTTAGTGCTCCGGCTGCTAAGGAATAAATGAATATATTTCGAACATAGATATATGCGGAAAACGCGGCTTTGTTACTAACAAGCCGCGTTTTCTGTATCTCTATATCTAATTGTAAAAGTCCTGTAAGGTCATGCCCGGACACTGATATTTGTGTCCTTAACCGATCTTTATTGGCGAATCAAAGGCAGGGTAAAATAGAATCTGCTTCCTTGTCCTTCCTGAGAGCGCAACCAGATACGTCCACCCATCTTCTCTACCAACATTCTGCAAAGAGTTAATCCCAATCCTGTTCCCTGAACAAAATCGTTGACCTTTCCAAAGCGCCGGAAAATAGTGGCAATTCTTGCTGCCGGAATGCCGATGCCGCTATCTTTAATATAGAACTCTACAAAATCCTCCTTTTCCCGATAGCCGAAATGGATTTCTCCTTTCGGGGTAAACTTCGTAGCGTTACTAAGCAAGTTACTTATAATTTGTATGATGCGATTCCAGTCTCCCGAAGCATACATGTCCGTATCTACGTCGTCCAAAATGAGCCTGACACCGTTTTGCGTCTTATGGCAGAATTGTTGTTCCAGCTGCAGGCAGATATCTATTAATTTGATCGGGCGGATATTGAATTTTAGAGAATCAGCTTCAAGCGATGCCAGATCCAGAATATCATTGAATAGATTCAGCAGCATTTCCGAATTTCGTTCGATGATTTCCGAATATTGGTTCTTCTCTTCCGCAGATGCTGCGGAAGTTATTAGTTTGGAGAACCCTACAATGGCATTGAGCGGGGTACGTATTTCATGGCTCATATTTGCCAGAAAAGCAGATTTCAGCCGGTCCGACTCTTCCGCCTTGATTCTGGCGGCCTTTAGCTCTTTCTGTTGTTGGGCATTCGTCTGTTCCGCCTCCCATTGTTGGGATATATCACGGCACATACACAATAGATATTCCTTATCCAAAGGAAAGATACGGTTTTCGTAGTGATGTAAAACACCGTCCAACATAAGATCATGTCTGGCTGTTGAACTTTCTCCTGTGAGAATCACCTTATCCATATTCTTGCGGACACTTTCATAAGCCTCTTTGGGTAGAATGTCTTTTACGTTAGTAGTGGTGATATTGTTGGCGCTGATACCTTCAACGTGATTAGTTGCCGGAGAAGAAGCAAGCTCTATGATGTTGGCGTCATGGTCGAAGACGGTGAGCATGTCAGGAAGAGCATCCAGTATCCGGGTGCTATATTTATCACGAAAACGTTCTTTGGAGGGAGAGGAAGAATCAGAAGAAGAATGAGAGGAAAGAAAATCTATTTTCTCCTCTAATTGTTCGATTATTTCTAAAAGGTCTTCCTTTGTTTTGTTTTTGTAATTCCTCATAGAAGATTTATTGTTATTCATTAGAATGTTGTAGAATTTGTTTTATCTGTTGCAAATATAAGACAATATTCCGAGATGCTGACTGCCTCTCTAGTTATTATAATATAAAAAAAACGGATAGCTTTTGCCCTACTAATCAGAATGTTCTATCTTTGCGTCCATTATATATAAATGATTTACAATATGTCTACAGAATTATTCTCTACTCTGCCCTATAAGGTGGCAGATATTACACTTGCTGATTTCGGACGCAAGGAAATCGATTTGGCAGAAAAAGAAATGCCCGGCCTGATGGCTCTTCGCGAAAAGTATGGAGAATCCAAACCGTTAAAAGGCGCCCGCATTATGGGCTCGTTGCACATGACCATTCAAACGGCTGTGCTGATTGAAACATTAGTGGCTTTAGGAGCTGAAGTACGTTGGTGCTCTTGTAATATATATTCAACACAGGATCATGCTGCTGCTGCAATAGCTGCTGCCGGCGTGCCGGTGTTTGCATGGAAAGGCGAGACTCTTGCCGATTATTGGTGGTGCACGTTGCAGGCATTGAGCTTTGACGGCGGCAAGGGACCGAATGTGATTGTAGATGATGGCGGTGACGCGACAATGATGATCCACGTGGGTTATGATGCAGAAAATAATGCTGCCGTATTGGATAAGGAAGTACACGCAGAGGATGAAATAGAACTGAATGCCATTTTGAAAAAAGTGTTGGCAGAAGACAGCACCCGCTGGCATCGTGTAGCGGAAGAAGTGCGTGGCGTATCTGAAGAGACAACGACAGGCGTACACCGTTTGTATCAGATGCAGGAAGAAGGCAAATTGCTGTTCCCGGCATTCAATGTGAACGACTCGGTAACGAAATCTAAGTTTGATAATCTGTACGGTTGCCGCGAATCGTTGGCCGACGGAATCAAGCGCGCAACAGATGTGATGATTGCCGGAAAAGTAGTAGTGGTATGCGGTTATGGTGATGTGGGTAAAGGCTGTTCTCATTCCATGCGTTCTTACGGAGCGCGGGTGCTCGTGACGGAGGTAGACCCGATCTGTGCACTGCAGGCTGCAATGGAAGGTTTCGAAGTAGTGACGATGGAAGAAGCCTGCATGGAAGGTAACATCTTCGTGACTACGACAGGAAATATCGATATTATCCGTATCGACCACATGGAGAAAATGAAAGATCAGGCTATCGTTTGCAACATCGGCCATTTCGATAATGAAATTCAGGTAGATGCTTTGAAACATTATCCGGGCATCAAATGTGTGAATATCAAACCGCAGGTAGACCGTTATTATTTCCCGGATGGACATAGCATCATCTTGTTGGCCGACGGTCGTCTGGTAAATCTAGGATGTGCAACAGGACACCCGTCATTCGTGATGAGTAATTCATTTACCAATCAGACATTGGCACAGATAGAACTGTTCAACAAGAAATATGATATCAATGTATATCGCCTGCCGAAGCATCTGGACGAGGAAGTGGCTCGCCTGCATCTTGAGAAGATCGGTGTGAAACTGACTAAGCTGACGCCCGAACAGGCCGCTTATATCGGTGTGTCAGTGGATGGTCCTTATAAAGCAGATCATTATAGATACTAATTAGATTTACGATTAGACGATTTACCATTTACGATTGATAAATGCAGGAGATTGATATCCCACCGTTATCAATTGTAAATGTTAGATTGCCAATCGTATTTATTTTTATATTCAAACTTCAATCGTAAATAGTAAATCGTCTAATCGTAAATGAAAAAGTTTCTTCCCGACTTAATAGCCATTCTGGCTTTTATCATTCTTTCTTTTGCTTATTTTTTCCCGGCTGATATCGAAGGTCGTATCTTGTTTCAGCATGACACGGCTGCCGGAGTCGGTGCAGGACAAGAATCGAAAGAGTACCTCGAACGTACTGGAGAACGTACACGTTGGACGAATTCGATTTTTGGAGGTATGCCTACCTATCAGATGTCTCCGAGTTACGACTCGACAACGTCTCTGAAAGGAGTGGAGAGGATTTATCGCCTCTTTCTCCCGGATTATGTAGTGCTGACTTTTATCATGATGCTGGGATTTTATATCCTCTTGCGGGCATTCGGAATATCGGCCTGGCTGGCAGGATTAGGCGGAGTGATATGGGCATTCTCTTCCTATTTCTTCATTCTGATACCGGCAGGGCATATCTGGAAGTTTGTGACATTGGCTTATATACCACCTACGATTGCAGGTGTCGTCTTGGCTTACCGGAAGAAATATCTGTTGGGCGGAATCATTACGGCCCTGTTCATCGCCCTTCAGATTCAGTCGAATCACATTCAGATGAGTTATTATTTCATGTTTGTGATCCTGTTTTTTGTAGGAGCTTACTTTGAAGATGCTTATAAAAAGAAAGAATTGCCTCATTTCTTCAAGGCCAGCGGGGTTTTGGCACTGGCTGCCGTGGTAGGAGTCTGTATCAATATTTCCAATCTGTATCATACGTATGAATATAGTAAGGAGACGATGCGCGGCAAGAGCGAATTGAAGCAGGAGGGAGCTGCTGCCAGTCAGACGAGTAGTGGGTTGGATCGTGATTATATAACCAACTGGAGTTATGGTATCGGTGAAACGTTGACGTTGCTGGTTCCGAATGTAAAAGGGGGAGGATCAGGATCTACGATGTCGCAGAGCGAAGCTGCTATGGCAAAGGCTAATCCAATGTATAACGGTATCTACTCACAGTTACCTCAATATTTCGGCGAGCAGCCGTGGACAGCCGGTCCGGTATATGTGGGGGCATTTGTGATGTTCCTTTTTGTATTGGGGTGCTTCATTGTGAAAGGTCCTCTTAAATGGGCGCTGCTGGGAGCTACTATCTTCTCGATTCTGCTTTCATGGGGAAAGAATTTCATGGGACTGACGGACTTCTTTATCGATTATGTCCCGATGTATAATAAGTTCCGCGCTGTATCTTCTATTCTGGTAATAGCTGAATTTACAATACCTTTGTTGGCGATTTTTGCCTTGAAAGAGATTTTGAGTAAACCGGATATGCTGAAACAGGAAAAGAACTGCAGAGGCGTGATTGCTGCGTTGGTACTGACTGCCGGTGTTGCACTCGTTTTAGCTGTCGCCCCGGGCGTTTTCTTCTCCAGCTTTATAACGACGCAGGAGATGGCTGCGTTGCAACAAGCACTTCCTGCCGAACATTTGGCTCCGTTTGTGGCTAATCTGACTGAAATGCGCGAAGCCATTATTGCTTCGGATGCATGGCGCAGCTTCTTTATTATAGTGATCGGTTGCCTGTTCTTATTCTTGTATCAGCTGCGGAAGTTGAAAGCCTCTTTCACGCTGGCGGGTATTGCGCTTTTGTGTCTGATAGATATGTGGAGCGTCAATAAACGCTACTTGAATGACGAACAGTTCGTACCGAAGTCGAAGCAGTCAGAAGCATTCGTGAAGACACAGGCGGATGAGATTATTCTTCAGGATACGACTCCGAATTATCGTGTACTGAACTTCATCGGTTTCCCCGGTAATACATTTAACGAAAACAATACAGCATATTGGCATAAGAGTGTCGGCGGCTATCATGCAGCAAAGCTTCGCCGCTATCAGGAAATGATAGACCATCACATCGTGCCCGAAATGAAGGAAACTTATCAGGCTGTGGCTACTGCCGGTGGACAGATGGACAGTGTGGATGCTTCCAAATTCCGTGTATTGAATATGCTGAATACCAAATACTTCATTTTCCCTGCCGGAGAGCAAGGGCAGGCTGTTCCTGTTATGAATCCTTATGCATACGGTAATGCATGGTTCGTAGATAAGGTGCAGTATGTAAATAATGCAAATGAAGAAATAGATGCTTTGAACGATATTCTCCCAACGGAAACAGCCGTAGTGGATGTGAAGTTTAAAGAACAGCTGAAGGGTGTGACAGAAGGATATAAAGATTCATTATCTACCATCCAGTTAACCAGTTACGAGCCAAATCGTTTGGTTTATAAGGCTTCCACTCCTAAAGACGGAGTTGTCGTTTTCTCTGAAATATATTATCCGGGATGGCAGGTTACTATCGATGGTCAGCCGGTGGATATTGCCCGTGCAGACTATATCTTGCGTGCAATAAATATGCCGGCAGGAGAACATACCATCGAGATGTGGTTTGATCCGCAAAGCATACACGTCACGGAAAGTATTGCTTATGCAGCATTGGCTTTATTGTTAATCGGAGTTATGCTTCTTGCGTGGACACAGCGGAGCAAGATAGCGAAGAAGCCTTAAAATGTAATAGTCATCAACCTTATAATGTATTGTAAGGCTGTAAAATAAAGGCGGCTCTCTTCCTCACGAAGAGAGCCGCTACTTTGCATTCACTAAAAAAATTATGAAAAACAAACGCTGTTCATAGAAATATATTAAGTGTGATGTTTTAGAGATTTTTCTGTTCAAAATCCGGTCTTTCGCCAGAGTGATTATCTTTGTGCATTCTTCTTTGAGCAGCCTTTTTCCGTGCGGCATTTTGTTCTGCCTGCCACTTTTCGTACTGCTCTTTTGTCAGAATCTTTTTTATCTTCTTTTCTTTGGCTTCTGCAGCTTTCTTTTGTGAATCGGCAGAATTGTTATCTTTGCTCATCATCGGTCCACCTCCCATTCTACCGGGAAAACCACCTTCTCTCATCATAGGCGGTTGGCCTCCACCCATTGGTGGGCGTCCTCCCCGCATCCCATGACCTTCTCCCATTGGCGGACGTTGACCATCCGAATTTTGCATAGCCTTGAAGAATGCTTTCTGCTCTTTCAGGTTCAGCTTGTATATTTTTTTATATTGTTTATCTGTCAACTGGAGTAACTTGTTCATTTGGTCTGTCATCTGCGTGGCTACCTTTTCCGGATTCAACACCTCACGTGGAAGACGCTTTTCTTGTTGCCTTTCTTGCGGCTCATTGGCTTCTTGTGCATTTATAAAACCTGCACAGCACGTTAAGCAGACTGCCAATCCTATCAATTTCATGTTTTTTCTCATCTCTCTTATGCTTTTATTTGTTTTAATACTTCAAAGCTAAGCAGATATCGGAACAGATAAAAATAAAATCGACTAAGTGCGGAGATTTGTCTATCAAAAGCTCAACTCTACTCTCCTGTGGCTTATATTATCTATGCCTTGGGATGGAAAGGAGTTACGAGGTGGTAAACAAGTAGTTTCAAGCGTTGAAACTGTTGTTTCTCCGGCGTGAAACTATTGTTTCCCCAGCGTGAAACTTTTGTTTCTCCAGCGTGAAACTATTGTTTCTCCACCTTGAAACTTTTGTTTCTAACGCTTGAAACTGATAGTTCCACGGCTTGAAACAAGTCGTTTCAATACGGGAAAGACTATTAAGAACGCGTTGATGTTCTCTTTAGCAATAACTATTATTTAATTTAGGTGGTGATAGGTGATAGATGCGGTGATAGGTTACTGACAACCTATCACCGCTCTGAAAACACTATGGATAAAGGGTTTGATAATGCTGGTGATAGGTTGAAAGAGGATTTCTGTTTTTATATATGAGAGAGAACCGGATATACACAGATTTCTATATCTATTCCTGTGTCGGCTGAATCAGCTGATGGTGTATCGGGTTGAATCATTTATTCTTTTTCGCCATAAGCAAGATCACCTGCATCACCCAATCCCGGAACAATATAAGAATGTTCGTTGATTTCCGGATCAATGGCAGCGCACCAAATGGTTGTCTTGTCTTCAGGAAATACATTCTTTATATGGTCAATGGCCTTTTGGCTGGCAATAATGGAAGCAACGTGGATTTCAGCAGGATGACCTTTCGTCAGCATTGCCTGGTAACTCAGTTCCATACTGCCTCCTGTTGCCAACATAGGATCGGTGATAATCAGTGTTTTATCGTCAATACGGGGGGATGCGATATATTCTATATGTATATCGAATTTCAGCGTATCTTTATATTTGCGGTAAGCGGAAACAAATGCATTTTCCGCCCCGTCGAAATAACTAAGGAAACCTTGGTGGAAAGGCAGACCTGCACGTAGAATAGTGCTGATTACTAAATTGTTGTCCGGCGTACTGACCGGAGCAATTCCCAGTGGTGTCTGGATATTCTTTACCGAGTATTTAAACTCTTTACTCATTTCATAAGCCATGATTTCTCCAATCCGTTCAATGTTACGGCGGAAACGCAGGCGGTCGTTCTGAACTTCTACATTTCTAATTTCGGATATGTACTGGTTTAGAATCGAATTAGTTTGGCCAAAATCAATTACTCTCATATTATATTTTAATCAAATTTTAATCTCATTTTCATAGTATTGTCAGCATACTGGCTTGCAAAGTAAATGATAATCTTTCAAATTGCAATATTCAGTTTGCAGATATTGTTAGGAATTTATAAAAGAGTTTCAATTAAGGAAAAATTTCTTCAATACCTTCTTCCTTTCCAAAGAAAGTATTACTTTTGTAGCCGGATTTACAAGGGGGTATTCAAAGCTCCCCATGTTTAAGGTGAAAAGAGATAGAAAACAAAATACCAATTTTAATTAATTCAAAGAAAATGGCAAATTTAGATTTAAGCAAGTACGGCATCACAGGTGTGACCGAGATTTTGCACAATCCGTCTTATGATGTTTTGTTCGCTGAAGAAACAAAACCGAGTCTGGAAGGCTTTGAAAAAGGTCAAGTAACTGAATTAGGCGCTGTGAACGTGATGACAGGTATCTATACCGGTCGTTCTCCTAAAGATAAATTCTTCGTTAAGAATGAAGCTTCTGCTGATTCTGTATGGTGGACTTCTGAAGATTACAAAAACGACAACAAACCATGTACTGAAGAAGCTTGGGCTGACTTGAAAGCTAAAGCTGTAAAACAACTTTCCGGCAAACGTTTGTTCGTTGTTGATACTTTCTGTGGTGCTAACGAAGCTACTCGTATGAAAGTACGTTTCATTATGGAAGTAGCATGGCAGGCTCACTTCGTAACTAACATGTTCATCCGCCCGACTGCTGAAGAACTTGCTAACTACGGAGAACCTGATTTCGTATGTTTCAACGCTTCTAAAGCAAAAGTTGACAACTACAAAGAACTGGGCTTGAACTCTGAAACTGCTACTGTATTCAACCTGAAGACTAAAGAACAAGTAATCCTGAATACTTGGTACGGTGGTGAAATGAAGAAAGGTATGTTCTCTATCATGAACTACATGAACCCGCTTCGTGGTATCGCTTCTATGCACTGTTCTGCTAACACTGATATGGAAGGAACTAGCTCTGCTATCTTCTTCGGATTGTCTGGTACAGGTAAGACAACTTTGTCTACTGACCCGAAACGTAAATTGATCGGTGACGACGAACACGGATGGGATAACGAAGGTGTATTCAACTACGAAGGTGGTTGCTACGCTAAGGTTATCAACCTGGATAAAGAAAGCGAACCGGATATCTACAATGCTATCACACGTGATGCTTTGCTTGAAAACGTAACAGTTGACGCTAACGGTAAGATTGATTTCACAGATAAGAGCGTGACTGAAAACACTCGCGTTTCGTATCCTATTTATCACATCGAAAACATTGTTAAACCGGTTTCTAAAGGTCCTCACGCTAAACAAGTTATCTTCTTGTCTGCTGATGCATTCGGTGTATTGCCTCCGGTATCTATCTTGAACCCGGAACAGGCTCAATACTACTTCTTGTCTGGATTTACAGCTAAATTGGCTGGTACAGAACGTGGTATCACTGAACCGACTCCGACATTCTCTGCTTGCTTCGGTGCTGCTTTCTTGTCATTGCACCCGACTAAATATGCAGAAGAATTGGTTAAGAAGATGGAAATGACTGGTGCTAAAGCATACTTGGTTAACACAGGATGGAATGGTTCTGGCAAACGTATCTCTATCAAAGATACTCGTGGTATCATCGATGCTATCCTTGATGGTTCTATTGACAAAGCTCCTACTAAGGTTATTCCTTTCTTCGACTTTGTTGTTCCTACAGAACTTCCGGGTGTTGATCCGAAGATCCTTGATCCACGCGACACTTACGAATGTGCTTGCAAATGGGAAGAAAAAGCAAAAGATTTGGCTGGACGTTTCATCAAGAACTTCGCTAAATTTACTGGTAACGAAGCTGGTAAGGCTTTGGTTGCTGCTGGTCCAAAACTCTAATTGGAGAATCAGATATAATATGGAAGGCGGTTCGATTTCGAACCGCCTTTTTTTTGTTTATGCCTGTGCCTTTCTATGGGAATAAATGCTGCCTGTTTAAAACTTTTCCCTATATTTGCCAAAACAGGAGTACTAACCTTTAAAGGCAGTTATGGTATATCTAGCTACTGACAAACAGACCTATGCGGATCTAAGCATTACAGAGACTGCTAGTAATGAGCAATTTCTTTTCTCTTTGTTTTCCAAAACAGAGACAAAAGAAGGAAGAGCCCTGATGTTGAACTGGATTATGTATCCATTAAGTGATTTGGAGGCAATCCGTAAAAGACAGGAGGCTATTGCATGGGATGCTTTGCCCGAACTTCTTTTGAATGAAGAAGAGCTGGATTTTATTGAATATTACCTGGCTTATCGTGACCAGATACGGGAAGCTCATATTCTACTTTCATGTGCTACTGTTATCGACCGTCTGGTGCGGTATGATTCGACCCGTTATGTGATTTGCAGAGGGGTGAAATTAGTGGTTCATCTCTTGCATTGTCTGAAGAAATGGGCGGCAGAGTTACCACTGGATGCCCCGAAACTCATGAAAGAATCTGCTGCTATGATCGATAATATTCTCCATGGAAGTGAATTGGAGGAAGTATTGGAGCAGACCTCTAATGAAGAAAAAAGACTGTCTAACTTTGTCATAGACAAGTTTGATTATCTGTTCCGGTGTACTCGGCTGTTATCCTTGAAAGAACTCTTGTCTGTTATATATCTGCTTGATGTTTGCCGTACAGCTCACCGTGTGGCAAAAGAGAAGAACTTTTGTTGTATGCCGACAATGGTATCGACAATGGACTTCTCGGTAGAGGGAGTCGTTCATCCTTTTGTGAAAGATGCGCAGCCAAACAGTTGGCAGATGTCCCGAGGGAATATATGTATTTTTACAGGCTCTAATATGGCAGGGAAGTCAACAACTTTAAAAGCATTGACCTTGGCTGTCTGGTTGGCACATTGCGGTTTGCCTGTTCCTGTGAAATCGATGATTTGTCCTCTTTACGAGGGAATTTATACCTCTATTAATCTGCCGGATTCTTTGCGGGACGGACGAAGTCATTTTATGGCGGAAGTGCTTCGTATAAAAGAAGTGATGCAAAAAGCTTTAACCGGAAAACACTGTTTGGTGGTATTGGATGAGATGTTTCGCGGGACGAATGCTAAAGATGCGTTCGAGGCTTCCGTTGCCGTCAATGAATTATTGAAAGGTTTCTCTCATTGTCATTTTTTGATATCAACACATATTCTGGAATATGCGAAAGCCTTTGAAAAGGATTCTTCCTGTTGCTTTTATTATATGGAAGCAGAAATTATTGATGATTCATTTGTCTGTCCTCATCGGTTGCTGTCGGGGATTTCAGAAGCCAGAGTCGGGTATTGGGTCGTGAAAAAAATACTGTCGGGTTTGATATAGCTTCAATTTGTTGTATCTTTATTAGGATTTCTAATTATTAACTAATACTATTCCGATACCTTGCAGTCTATAGCGACCGGATATCTGATTGCATCTGTCAGTTATGGGTTGGAACAGTATATGGGAAACTACTATGCAGTGTGGTTTAGCTTTGCCAACTATTTGATTGTATTCCTGATATAACGAATGATGTATAAACATGGAATGTTTTTGAAAATATAAGACGGTACTTTATTTTTAATAGAAGCATATTTTGACTACTTTTGTACAGACTATAAATGGGTTATTAATCTTAAATAACGACGCGACGACCATGAAGAAATTTTATTTCCTTCTTATCAGTTCCTTATTCCTTACCTCCGGGCTTTATGCCGGAGAAACCGATTATACTCAAGGACTTTCCATCTGGTTTGACACTCCCAATACTTTGCAGGGGTATGCTGCCTGGTATGGCGGAAGACCGGATTTGTGGAAAGGTGAAAATAAACCGATAACAGCAGGAAGCGGACGTAATCTGGATGCCAGTTGGGAGTCACAGTCATTGCCTATTGGTAACGGCAGCCTCGGCGCAAATATTATGGGATCGGTGGAAGCCGAGCGTATCACTTTCAATGAAAAAACGCTTTGGCGCGGTGGTCCGAACACAGCGAAAGGTGCGGACTATTATTGGAATGTCAATAAGCAATCGGCCCATCTTTTAGATGAAATACGCAAAGCATTTACGGAAGGAGATCAGAAAAAGGCTGAAATGCTGACGCGGCAGAACTTCAATAGTGAAGTATCGTATGAAGCTGACGGAGAAAATCCTTTCCGTTTCGGCAGCTTTACTACAATGGGAGAGTTTTATGTAGAAACCGGACTGAATATGATAGGAATGAGCGATTATAAGCGCATTCTGTCTTTGGATTCGGCTATGGCAGTCGTGCAATTCAAAAAGGATCGTGTGGCTTATCAACGTAACTTTTTTATCTCTTACCCTGCCAATGTAATGGTGGTACGTTTTAGCGCGGATCAACCGGGGAAACAAAATCTGGTTTTCAGTTATGCGCCCAATCCCCTGTCTACCGGCAGCATGGCTTCTGATGGAAATAAAGGATTGGTTTACACAGCTTCTTTGGATAATAATGGAATGGAATATGCTGTTCGTATCCGGGCAGAAGCGAAAGGAGGAACACTGTCTAATGCAGATGGAAAGTTGACGGTGAAGGATGCAGACGAAGTTGTATTTTATGTCACAGCGGACACTGACTATAAGATTAACTTTGATCCGGATTTCAAAGATCCGAAAACATATATAGGTGTTAATCCCGAAGAAACGACAAAGCAGTGGATGAATAACGCAGTGGCGCAGGGATATACTGCTTTATTCAATCAGCATTATAATGATTATGCTACTCTGTTCAACCGGGTCCGGCTGAATCTGAATCCAGCGGTGAAAGGAGTGAACCTGCCTACTTCTCAACGTCTGAAAAATTATCGGAAAGGACAACCGGATTATTATCTGGAAGAGTTGTATTATCAATTTGGACGTTATCTCCTGATTGCCAGTTCCCGTCCGGGCAATATGCCTGCCAATCTGCAGGGGATCTGGCACAATAATGTTGATGGGCCGTGGCGTGTGGATTATCATAATAACATCAATATCCAGATGAATTATTGGCCTGCTTGTTCTACCAACTTGAATGAGTGCGTGCTTCCGTTGATTGACTTTATCCGTACGCTCGTGAAACCGGGCGAGAAGACTGCACAGGCTTATTTCGGTGCTAGAGGATGGACGGCATCTATCTCAGGCAATATTTTTGGCTTTACCACTCCGTTGGAAAGTCAGGATATGTCGTGGAACTTCAATCCGATGGCAGGTCCTTGGCTGGCTACCCATATCTGGGAGTATTACGACTATACAAGAAACTTGAAATTTCTGAAAGAAACCGGTTATGAACTGATTAAGAGTAGTGCCGATTTTGCAGTCGATTACCTGTGGCATAAGCCGGATGGAACCTATACGGCTGCTCCGTCCACTTCGCCCGAACATGGTCCTATCGATCAGGGAGCTACTTTTGTGCATGCCGTGGTGCGTGAAATTCTGATGGATGCGATTGAGGCAAGCAAAGTGTTGGGTGTAGATAAGAAAGAACGTAAGCAGTGGGAGCATGTGCTTGCCAATCTCGTTCCCTATCAAATAGGTCGTTATGGTCAGTTGATGGAATGGTCGGTGGATATTGATGATCCGAAAGATGAACATCGTCATGTGAATCATTTGTTCGGTCTGCATCCGGGGCATACGGTTTCTCCGGTCACTACTCCCGAACTGGCGAAAGCTGCTAAAGTAGTATTGGTGCATCGTGGTGATGGTGCTACCGGTTGGAGTATGGGTTGGAAGTTGAATCAGTGGGCGCGTTTGCAGGATGGTAATCATGCTTATACTTTATTCGGCAATTTATTGAAGAACGGAACCATGGATAATTTGTGGGATACGCATCCGCCTTTCCAGATTGATGGAAACTTTGGCGGGACAGCGGGAATTACCGAAATGTTGCTCCAAAGTCATATGGGCTTTATTCAATTATTACCGGCTTTGCCGGATGCATGGAAAGATGGTTCTATCAGTGGTATCTGTGCAAAAGGAAATTTTGAGGTGGATATGATTTGGGAGAATCATCTGTTGAAGGAAGCTGTTGTGCGCTCTAATGCAGGAGGCAACTGTGTTATAAAGTATGCGGATCAGACTATTTCCTTTAAAACAGTGAAAGGACACAGTTATCAGATTAGATATGATGCAGCCAAAGGGCTCATTAAAAATTAAACGCAAAATATCGGAAAGTTAGAAAGAGAGGATGGTACTGGAGTATTTAAAATTATTCGTGACATTTGCGAAGATTGGAATGTTTACTATTGGTGGTGGTTATGCCATGATTCCGTTGATTGAACGGGAGATTGTTGCCAAACAATGGATGAGTAAGGAAGAATTTATGGAGATGTTTGCTTTGACACAGTCACTTCCGGGGGTGTTTGCGGTGAATATTTCTATCTTCGTAGGATATAAGTTGTATAAGGTGGGTGGGAGTCTGGTGTGTGCATTGGCTACGATTCTTCCTTCTTTCGTTATCATGATGCTGATAGCCATGTTTTTTGCACGGTTTCAGGATAATGAAGTGATGATTCGCATCTTTAATGGAATACGTCCTGCCGTAGTAGCATTGATTCTGTTTCCTTGTATTTCTGCTGCAAGAGCTTTGAAACTGAAGTATTTTCAGTTGGTTGCTCCTGCCATAGCTACCGTGTTGATCTGGCAGTTCGGCTTATCACCTATTTATATTGTATTGGCCGGAATTATAGGGGGATTGGTATATACATTATGGTTGAAAGAAAAAATAGCGAATAAACAGGTATGATATATTGGCAATTACTTTGGGTGTATCTTAAAATAGGTATGTTCGGTTTTGGGGGTGGATATGCGATGCTTTCCCTGATTCAACATGAGATAGTGGATCTCCATCATTGGCTGACTCCTCAACAGTTTACGGATGTGGTCGCAATTTCGCAGATGACTCCGGGACCGATTGGTATAAATAGTGCTACGTACGTAGGCTATGCGGTAACACAAAGTGTTTGGGGAGCTGTGTTGGCCACTGTAGCCGTTTGTTTGCCTTCTTTTATTTTGGTATTGCTCATTTCTTATTTCTTTGCGAAGTGTAAGGATAATAAGTATATTAAAGCGGCTATGTCCGGACTGCTTCCTATGTCGGTCGCCCTGATTGCTTCTGCTGCATTGCTTATGATGAATAGAGAGAATTTTATGGACTATAAAAGCATCGGTATTTTCGCAGTCGCCTTTGGGGTTACATGGAAATGGAATCTTCATCCTATTCTATTGATTTGTCTGGCGGGTGTGGTAGGATTGTTGCTGTATTAGTAATGCTTATAGGAAAAAGAAAATCCCGGTTAAACACTGCGTTTAACCGGGATTTCTATTATAATATTATGAAAGAATGGTTAGTTCTTGTTTGCACGTTTACGTTCAATTTCGTCCAAAATCACTTTACGCATACGCATTGCTTTAGGGGTAACTTCTACATACTCGTCTTCCTTGATATACTCCAGTGCTTCTTCGAGTGAGAACTGGATAGGTGGAATCAGACGTACTTTATCATCCGAACCGGAAGCACGCATATTCGTCAACTTCTTCGATTTGGTAACATTGATAACCAGGTCATTGTCGTGAGAATGCTCACCTACTACTTGTCCTGCATAAACATCATCCTGCGGGAAGATAAAGAACTTACCGCGATCCTGCAATTTGTCGATGGCATAAGCGAAAGCTGTTCCACTTTCCATAGCAATCATAGAACCGTTCGTACGACGTTCGATTTCTCCTTTGTGCGGCTGATATTCTTTGAAGCGGTGTGCCATGATGGCTTCACCGGCAGAAGCAGTCAGTACATTGGTACGCAATCCGATGATACCACGAGAAGGCATATCGAATTCGAGATTGATACGTTCGCCCGTGTTTTCCATCTTCACCATCTCGCCTTTACGACGGGTAACCATATCAATAATCTTGCTGGAATATTCTTCCGGTACATTGATGGTCAACTCTTCAATCGGCTCGCATTTCACACCGTCGATTTCTTTGAAGATAACCTGCGGCTGACCCACCTGTAATTCGTAACCCTCACGACGCATTGTTTCGATCAATACAGAGAGGTGGAGTACGCCACGACCGGAAACAATCCATTTACCGTCTTCCTCACTCTTTCTTACACGGAGAGCCAAGTTCTTATCGAGTTCTTTCATCAGGCGGTCATGGATGTGGCGTGAAGTCACAAACTTACCATCCTTGCCGAAGAAAGGAGAATCGTTGATCGCAAACAACATACTCATGGTCGGCTCATCAATAGCGATTGGCGGCAATGCTTCCGGATTCTCAAAATCACAAACTGTATCTCCAATCTCGAATCCGTCGATACCTACCAGTGCGCAGATGTCACCGGAAGAGACTTCACTTGTTTTCACGCGGCCTAAACCTTCGAAAACATGGAGTTCTTTGATTTTGCTCTTGAACATATCGCCGTTGCGTTTCGCAAGCGTTATATTCATACCTTCTTTTAATGTACCGCGATGTACGCGACCTACGGCGATACGACCGGTATAAGAAGAATAATCCAGAGAAGTAATCAACATCTGGGGAGTGCCTTCCAGTTGTTTGGGTGCCGGAATATTTTCGATGATACAATCCAATAGCGGAGTAATACTGTCAGTCTGTTGCTTCCAGTCGGTGCTCATCCAGTTGTTTTTGGCGGAACCGTAGATTACGGGGAAGTCCAGCTGGTCTTCCGTTGCGTTCAGGCTGAACATCAAATCGAAAACCATTTCGTAAACCTCTTCCGGACGGCAGTTAGGCTTATCTACCTTATTAACTACCACGATAGGTTTCAAACCGATTTCCAGCGCCTTTTGCAGTACGAAACGAGTCTGGGGCATCGGACCTTCGAAGGCGTCTACCAACAGAATACAACCGTCGGCCATATTCAATACGCGTTCTACCTCACCACCGAAGTCGCTGTGTCCCGGAGTATCAATAATATTAATTTTTGTACCGTTGTAATTGATGGATACGTTTTTGGAGAGAATCGTTATACCACGTTCACGTTCCAAATCGTTGTTATCCAGGATAAGTTCACCACTATTTTGGTTGCTGCGGAATAAATTTCCGGCCAATAGCATCTTGTCAACCAGCGTTGTTTTCCCATGGTCAACATGGGCAATGATTGCAATGTTTCGAATATTTTGCATATAATACCTATTATTTGGCTGCAAAGGTACGAAAATAGGATTAGAAATATATGCAATGATAGCAATTTTTTCTTGTAAATCGTTGTGTGATATAAAGATAATGCCTATCTTTGCACGCTCAAAAGAATAATTTATCAATTAAAATTCTAAGAATTATGTATTTAGACGCTGCTAAAAAGCAAGAAATCTTCGGAAAGTACGGAAAGTCTAACACTGATACCGGCTCAGCTGAGGCCCAGGTGGCTTTGTTTTCCTACCGTATTTCTCACCTGACTGAGCATATGAAGCTCAACAGAAAAGATTATAGTACTGAAAGAGCGTTAACAATGTTGGTAGGTAAGCGTCGTCGCTTGCTCGATTACCTGAAGGCAAGAGATATCGAAAGATATCGTGCTATTGTTAAAGAGCTCGGTTTGCGTAAGTAATCTACTTGTCGCGAAAAGATTAAGAGCCGTTCCTCATTATAGAGGAGCGGCTTTTTTAGTTTCTTCTTTTTCTTCCTGACAGTCGTATTTTCTTCAGTTATAATTGTGTCCATCTAAAGATTTTGCTATTTTTGCAACTTAATTATTATAATTTATCACCTTTGATAACTAAAATGCTTTCAAAATGGATACAAGTAAGATTGTTGGCGAAAAGATTAAAGCCCTCCGCGAAGATAAATCAATAAGCATAGAAGAGTTGGCACAACGTTCGGGTTTGGCTATCGAACAAGTTGAACGTATTGAGAATAATATTGATATACCTTCTCTTGCACCGCTAATTAAAATAGCGCGTGTGTTGGGAGTACGTCTGGGGACTTTTCTTGATGACCAGGATGAAGTCGGACCGGTGGTATGTCGTAAGAAAGAAGCCAAAGATGCGATTAGTTTTTCCAATAACGCGATTCATTCTCGCAAACACATGGAATATCACTCGTTGTCCAAGTCAAAGGCAGATCGTCATATGGAACCGTTTATTATCGATGTGATGCCAACGGAGGATACCGACTTCGTGCTTTCTTCTCATGAAGGGGAGGAGTTTATCATGGTTATGGAAGGTATCATGGAAATCAGCTACGGTAAGAATACCTATTTGTTGGAAGAGGGTGATAGCATTTATTATGATTCCATTGTTCCTCATCATGTACATGCTTACGAGGGGCAGGCTGCAAAAATCCTGGCAGTAGTTTACACGCCGATTTGAGTTGAGTATAAAGTATTAAGTATTAAGTATAGAAAGAATCCCATGCAATTATTTGATCGTACTTTGGGACAGTGGCTCGAGCACTGGGCTGAAGAGACTCCCGATAAGGAATATATCGTTTATTCCGACCGCAATCTCCGTTTTACCTGGAGCCAGTTAAACCGTCGTGTGGATGATATGGCGAAAGGGCTTATCGCCATTGGTGTGGAACGTGGTACCCATGTGGGTATCTGGGCGGCTAATGTTCCCGATTGGTTGACATTGTTGTATGCTTGTGCGAAGATCGGTGCGGTATATGTTACTGTGAATACGAACTATAAACAATCGGAGTTGGAGTATCTTTGCCAGGATTCGGATATGCATACGCTTTGTATCGTGAATGGCGAGAAGGACAGTGACTTTGTGCAGATGACCTATACAATGCTTCCCGAATTGAAAACCTGTGAACGCGGACATTTGAAGAGTGAACGTTTTCCGTACATGAGAAATGTAGTGTATGTAGGGCAGGAGAAACATCGGGGTATGTATAATACAGCGGAGATTCTGTTATTGGGAAATAATGTGAAAGATGATTGTTTGAGCGAACTCAAAAGCAAGGTGGATTGTCACGATGTGGTGAATATGCAATATACGTCGGGAACTACCGGTTTTCCGAAGGGAGTAATGCTGACACATTATAATATTGCCAATAATGGATTTCTGACTGGTGAACACATGAAGTTCACAGCAGATGATAAACTTTGCTGCTGTGTTCCGTTATTCCATTGTTTCGGAGTGGTGTTGGCTACCATGAACTGTCTGACTCATGGTTGTACGCAGGTAATGGTGGAACGTTTCGATCCGCTGATTGTATTGGCTTCCATTCATAAAGAACGTTGCACGGCTCTTTATGGAGTACCGACTATGTTTATTGCCGAGTTGCATCATCCGATGTTTGATCTCTTTGATATGTCTTGTCTTCGTACAGGTATTATGGCAGGTTCTCTGTGTCCTGTCGAACTGATGAAGCAGGTAGAAGAGAAAATGTATATGAAGGTGACTAGTGTGTATGGACTGACAGAGGCTGCACCGGGTATGACAGCTTCTCGTATTGATGATCCGTTTGATGTACGTTGTAATACGGTAGGGCGTGATTTTGAATTTACGGAAGTAAAAGTGATCGACCCGGAAACTGGTGAGGAATGTCCGGTTGGCGTACAAGGTGAGATGTGCAACCGTGGATATAACACCATGAAAGGATATTATAAAAATCCGGAAGCAACGGCAGAAGTGATCGATGAAAACAACTTCCTGCATTCCGGTGACTTGGGTATCAAGGATGAAGATGGAAATTACCGGATTACCGGACGCATTAAGGATATGATTATCCGGGGTGGTGAGAATATTTATCCGCGCGAAATAGAGGAGTTTCTTTATAAACTTGATGGAGTGAAAGATGTTCAGGTGGCAGGTATTCCTTCTAAGAAATACGGTGAGGCAGTCGGAGCATTTATTATCTTGCAGAAAGGTGTGAAAATGCAGGAAGCCGATGTTCGTGATTTTTGCAGAAATAAAATATCCCGTTATAAGATTCCGAAATATATATTCTTTGTGAATGAGTTCCCGATGACAGGTAGTGGAAAGATTCAGAAGTTCAGATTGAAAGATCTGGGATTGCAACTTTGTAAAGAGCAGGGAATAGAAATTATCTAGGACCTGTGATTGCTTAAAGACACACAAAGTTTTTCAATATAATAAACGGTGAACGGTGAACGAACTGCATGATTGTTTGCAGAGAGTTCACCGTTCATTATTTGTATTATTGTCTTATCCGGTTTTTGCTGTGGCGGGTTAAGTGCTGCGCGCTGCTAAATGAAATCATCACCCAGTTGCATTTGGGCGTCATTCACATATTTACGGATGGCATGTTCTTCATCTTTGCGGCAGATTAAAAGAACGTTGTCTGATTCTGCTATTAGAAATCCTTCCAATCCATCAATTACGGCCAGTTTTCCTTTTGGAAGTACTACCATGTTATCTTTACTATTATAAATAAGCGAATGGCATTTCAGAGTAACATTGCCTTCTGAATCCCTTTCCGATAAATCATAAAGTGATCCCCAGGTTCCAAGATCAGACCAGCCAAAATCTCCTAACGATACATACACGTTGTCCGCTTTTTCCATAATACCGAAATCGATGGATACATTAGGACATGCGGGGAAATTTTCTTCAATAAATGCTTTTTCCTTATCGGTGGCATAAATATCTTTTCCCGGTGCCAGTTTGGAAGCTAATTCAGGCAACAAATCTTCATTTGCTTTGATGATTGTATTTACATTCCACATAAACAGTCCGGAATTCCAGTAAAATTCTCCGCTTTCTACGAATACTTTAGCTAATTCCAGTTCCGGTTTTTCAGTGAATGTTTTTACTTTGTAGAAGTTTTCACCTGCGGGTTCATCTATTTGTATATATCCATATCCTGTTTCCGGACGATTGGGTTTAATACCTAATGTTAGTAGTTTTTCAGAGCGTGAAACAAATTCAAGTCCTTTTTCAATAGCGGCAAGAAACTCATCTTCTTTTAAAATTAAATGGTCTGAAGGTGCAACTACGATATTGGCGTTTGGATTCAGTGCCCGGATGTGGTAAGAGGCCCATGCTATACATGGAGCCGTATTTCGTCTTGCAGGTTCCAGCAGAATTTGGCTTTCGCTTACTTTTGGCAATTGTTCCTTCACTAAGTCTGCATACATTGCATTGGTAACGATGAAAATGTTTTCTGTTGGAATAACCTTTTGGAACCGGTCAAAAGTCTGCTGTAAAAGTGAACGACCCGTTCCGAAGAAATCTAAGAATTGTTTGGGCAATGTTTTGCGGCTAAACGGCCAGAAGCGGCTTCCAATGCCGCCACCCATAATCACGCAATAATTATCCTGGTTTGTCATGATAGTGACTCTATTTTAAAGTTTCTGCTAATGTACGGTTTATTCTCTGAATAGAGAAGTGTTTAAGATATGTTTTATTATTTTTTTCTCCTTTTTTTTGCCAAACTATTGTGGATTCAAAATAATGTCGTATCTTTGCACCGCAATTGAGAAATCAAGTATGCGCCCAGATGGCGGAATCGGTAGACGCGCTGGTCTCAAACACCAGTGGATTCACTTCCATCCCGGTTCGACCCCGGGTCTGGGTACGAATAAACCCTGATAATCATCTGATTATCAGGGTTTTCTGCTTTTATGGGGCGTACTAAATGTGTACTGAATGACGAATACAAAGAAAAGGTGTACTTTTATAATTTTTCTCCCTGTATCTTTATAATTTCTTAACTCTTATCCTGTCTTTTCTTCCTTATTATTGCCGATGTTTTCGGGAAAAGTGAGATTCTTACCTTATATTTGTAGTATGAACGCTTAAAGGCACACGGTCATGGAAAATCATATAGAAACCAATTTCAGAGAAATACAGAAGATATTAGATAGTTGTATAGCGCATGACTATAAAACTAAAGTAGATGCACTATTTTTAAAACATGAATATTTGACGCAAGCCCAGCTAAAGGACTATTTGCGCCAAGAAATTTTCCGTGTGACTGAAAATATTGTAGCCATCCAACAAAAATACCGTGTCGTGCGTAACATTGTACTGGATATGGATATTCCCGACTTTTTGTGGGAAAGTGGTTATTTTGAGGACTTGAATTCTGATGAAAGAAAAAAGTATATCGGTTTCCGCTGTTCTGATTTTGATATGGGCGCATATTTGCATGAACCGTCCTGCTACGATGGGCGGCTTCCTTATTTATCCATCATCGTTAACCTCGTCGTACTTTCCAAGTATTTGCGCCATCTTCAAGAACAGGAAAGCAATTACTATACAGATGTGGTTACCATCCAAGAGCAATCCTTGCCAAAAGAGAAAGAGGAAAGTGCAGATACTAATCCAACCAAGATTGTGGGCAAAAACAATCCTTTCAAGTCCACGTTGAAAGCCAATGAAATCAAACTTCTGACTGAATGTGTGAACGAAGCGAATATGTTTACTACTACCGTCAGTGCCAAAATACTTACCGATTTTTTCAACTGCAAGCTGAATGGGGTATTGAAAGTTAATAATACCCGTCTGTTAGCCTATCTTATGATGCAATTGAGTTGCTATAATTATATTGTTTATGAATGGCAGTCTGTCATAGCAAACAATAAACTGATATTGAAGAAGATAAAAGGAGAACCGCTTACACGTACTGACCTGTCGAGTGCGACAGACCAAGCAAAAAACATCTATCCGAAAGGATATGAAATCATAGACAAATACATCAAACAACTGCAAAAAGGTTGAGCATAGATTGAACGCTCAAACAAAGGTCAATTAGACTTCATTTTCAAGCTCTTAACTTTGCCCCCGTTAACAAAAAAACGAGGGTGCGCACCTTCATATTGTTTCACCTAAATTCCTAAACAATATGGAAAGAGATTTAGAGTTAAGAGTTTCCGAACTCGAAAAGATGTTGTTCCTTTCAAAGAACGTGCTTAGCTTCGATGAAGCGAGCAAGTTCTTGAACCTTTCAAAAAGTTACCTGTACAAGCTGACTTCGGGTAACTTGATACCCCATTACAAGCCGCAGGGCAAAATGCTTTATTTTGAGAAAGCGGAGTTGGAAGCATGGTTACGTCAGAACCCGGTCAAGACGCAGGCGCAGATAGAGCAGGAAGCGCAGAAGTATATCCTTAACCGTCCTCTAAAGAAATAACGGCTATGGAAAATAGAAAAGCGACAGAAGCCGGACAGGACGTCACCATGCAGAAAGAGGATTTCGCAGCCCTTTGGAAAACCATTCATCTAAAGGTAACGGACACTTACGAGGTGCCGCCCGAAATACTCTGGGTGAACGGCTCTACCATTGGCACGCTGGGTAATTTCAGCGCATCCACGGGTAAAGCCAAGAGCAAAAAGACATTCAACATTTCCGCTATCGTTGCGGCAGCGTTGAAGAATGACGAGGTACTGAAGTATTCGGCATACCTGCCACCGAACAAACGGAAAATCCTCTATGTAGATACCGAGCAGAGCAAATACCATTGCCATAAGGTCATGGAGCGTATTTTGCGCCTTGCCGGATTGCCTACCGACAAGGACAGGGACGATTTTGTTTTCATCGTGCTAAGGGAGCAGACCCCCGACAAGCGGAAACAGATTATCGGCTATATGCTTGAAAATATGCCCGATGTGGGATTACTCATCATTGACGGAATCCGTGACTTGATGTATGACATCAACAGCCCCAGCGAATCAACCGACCTAATCAACCTCTTGATGCGCTGGTCAAGCGGATATAACCTGCATATCCACACTGTTCTACATTTGAACAAGGGGGATGACAATACAAGAGGACATATCGGTACGGAACTGAACAACAAGGCTGAAACCGTCCTGCAAATCACGAAAAGCCAGCAGGACGGCAACATAAGCGAGGTAAAGGCGATGCACATACGTGACCGGGAATTTGACCCGTTCGCATTCCGTATCAACGACAGCGCATTGCCGGAAGCTGTGGACGGTTATGTATTCAAGCAGCCCAGCCAAGACAGGGGCTTTCCACTGGCAGAACTGACGGAGCAACAACACAGGACAGCTTTGGAAAACGGTTTTGGCAAACAGGTTATATATGGTTACGAGAATGTCCTAAAGACCTTGAAACAGGGTTATGCGAGTATCGGCTATAAGCGTGGACGCAATATCCATGTGGACTTGAACAAATTCCTTGTGAACAAGCGCATGATTGTGAAAGAGGGCAAAGGCTACCGCTACAATCCCGATTTCCATTATTAAAAGTCAGTTTGGTTTAGTCCGGGTGTATATACAAGAGGAACGGACTTACTATTTCCCAGTATCGAAACAAGCAGGTTTAGTATGGTACGGATATATATAACGGACTAAACGGGACTGGCGCACTTTTCAACTATTTTTTAATCCCCAAAAAAGAAAATGTTATGAATATCGAAGATGTGAAACAAATACCCATCGCAGACTATCTGCACAGTTTAGGTTACTCTCCTGTCAAGCAGCAGGGCAACGGCTTATGGTACAAATCACCGTTAAGGGAGGAACACGAACCGTCTTTCAAGGTGAACACTGACCGCAACCTTTGGTATGACTTTGGCGCAGGCAAGGGCGGCAACATCATCGCACTGGCAAAGGAACTCTATTGCTCCGACAGCCTGCCATACCTTTTAAACCGGATAGCGGAACAGACACCGCACGTCCGCCCGGTCAGTTTTTCTTTTCCCCAGCGTAGGACAGAACCGAGTTTCCAGCATTTGGAAGTCCGTGACTTGACCCATCCGGCATTGCTCCGTTACTTGCAGGGACGGGGTATTAATGTCGAACTGGCAAAAAGAGAATGTAAGGAACTCCATTTTACCAATAACGGCAGACCGTTCTTTGCTATCGGTTTCCCGAACATGGCAGGAGGTTACGAGGTTCGCAATTCCTTTTTTAAGGGCTGCATCGCCCCGAAAGACATCACCCATATACGGCAGCAGGGAGAGCCGAGAGAGAAGTGTTTGGTATTTGAGGGTTTTATGGACTATCTTTCTTTCCTCACGCTCTGGATGAAGAACTGTCCGACCATGCCCGACCTTGACAGACAGGATTATGTCATACTCAACTCTACTGTCAATGTGCCGAAAGCCCTTGACGTGCTGTACCCGTATGAACGCATCCACTGTATGCTTGACAATGATAAGGCTGGATATGAAGCGACACGGGCTATCGAATTAGAATACTCCTACCGTGTGCGTGACTTCTCGGACAATTACAGGGGGTATTCGGACTTGAACGATTACCTGTGCGGCAGGAAGCAGGAACAGAAGAACAGCACCAGCCAAGCGCAGGCGATAAAGCAGGAAACCGGACAACGTGCCGCCCCAAGACAGAAAAGGGGCAGGGGCATTTAGTCCGGCAGGATTACCAGCGGTAGGCGGTTTAATTTGGAGAGCAAGGTTATGTTTCGGTAAACCGAAACTACCTTTCTTTGCTTGGCAGCAAAGAAAATTTCTCCCGTTGGTCGCAATCTTTAAGACACTATTTAAACGTAAAAACCTATGACGAATATAAAGGATAAGCCGGGGGGACGTCCGGCAAAGAAACGGATAGAGAAGCAGCAACGGGTAGTCAGCACGAAGCTGACCGAGTTGCAGTATTACGCCATCAGGAAGCGAGCCGGGGAAGCCGGGTTGCGTGTCAGTGAGTATGTACGGCAGGCGGTTGTTTCAGCGGAGGTCATACCCCGGCTGAACAGGCAGGATGCGGACACCATCCGCAAGCTGGCAGGGGAAGCCAACAACATCAACCAACTGGCGCATCGGGCAAATGCCGGAGGGTTCGCACTGGTGGCGGTGGAATTGGTGAAACTCAAAAACAGGATTGTCGAAATTATAAACCAGTTGTCGGATGATTGGAAAAATAAAAAAGGGAAGCGGGTTTAAGGGCTGCGTGAACTATGTGCTTGGCAAGGAACAGGCGACTTTGCTCCATGCGGACGGGGTACTGACAGAAAGCCGGGGAGATATAATCCGCAGCTTCTGTATGCAGACCGGGATGAATCCCGACTTAAAAAAGCCAGTCGGACATATTGCGCTAAGCTATTCGGCAGTGGATGCGCCCAAATTGACAGACGAGAAGATGATACAGCTTGCGCAGGAATATATGCGTGAGATGAAAATCACCGATACGCAGTATATCATCGTGCGCCATCAAGACCGGGAACACCCACATGTGCATATCGTGTTCAACCGTATTGACAACAACGGCAAGACCATTTCGGACAGGAACGATATGTACCGCAACGAGCAGGTATGCAAGAAGCTGAAAGCCAAACACGGGCTTTATTTTGCTGGTGGGAAAGAACAGGTAAAGCAGCACCGCTTGAAAGAGCCGGACAAATCGAAATACGAGATTTACAACGCTGTAAAGAATGAAATCGGCAAATCCCGAAATTGGCAGCAGTTACAGGGGCGGTTAGCGGAAAAGGGTATTACTATCCGGTTCAAGTACAAAGGGCAGACAAACGAAGTGCAGGGCATATCCTTTTCCAAAGGTGAATACACGTTCAAGGGTTCGGAGATAGACCGCAGTTTCAGTTTCTCCAAACTGGATAAATGTTTCGGGGATGCAGGACTAAATACTGCCGGAAACTACCGACAGACAGTTTCCGTACCTGTTCAGGAGCCAGCGCAGACACCGGGCAAAGCCGACAATCCGTTACTGGCAGGCTTGGGCGGTCTGTTCTCCGCTTCATCCTCTCCGGCTGATGAAATGCCCGATGATTCCTTTTTGAGAAAGAAGAAGAAGAAAAAAAAGAAAAAACAACTAAAGTTATAAGCGTATGGAGGAAAATTTGATTTTAGAGGGGCTTCTCTCAATGGTTACAGAACTGAAAGAGAAGCAGGAAGCACAGGTAACGCCAGCCAGTCGGGAGGAAACTCTTGAAAGGCTGAACGCTATCGAACAGGCATTGTCGGAACTGCACAGCAACCCGGCTGCTCCCGAAAAGGATTTGCAGGCTATCCGAAGCCAGCTTGACGAGATAAGGAACAGGATGCAGGGTCAGCAGAAACATATCGAGGACACCAAGAAAATAGTATTGGAAACCTATCGTTGTTTCAAGGTTATGATTGACGCTTTGGGCTCTTGCAAAACGGATAAAGAGGAAGCTGCGCCCTTACCGCTCTATCAACGGATTTACAACAAGGTCGCTTCTTGGATTCGTCCGGGATTGTTCCTTTTCTCGGCAGTGCTGGTTGTCTGTTCCGCTTCCCTGTTTTTGAATGTCCGTTTGGCTGAACGTATGCAGCAGTTGCAGGACAACGATATAAAATACCGCTATTTGCTGATGCAAGGACAGGCAGACGGGGAAACTTTTGATATGCTGGAAAACAAGTTCAAGTGGCAACGGGATAACAGTTTTATCCGAAGTCTGACCGATTCAGTGATGGATTTTGAATACCGCATCCAAAAGCAGGCGGAAGCACTGGAACGTGCAAGGCTGTTGAACGAGCAAGCCGAACAGCTAAAGAAAGAAGCTGATAAGCTGGGTAAGCCATAAACGGGGAAAGCCGGGACGGATGAAGCACATTCACCGTTCCGGCTTTTCAGATTCACTTCTTTTTCTTCGTACAGTGTTCTTTCTCGAACTGGCGTAGCGTGGTGACGCTGAACCTTTCCTTGATGAACTCCCGGACATCGGAAGCCTTGTAATACACTTTTCCGCTGATAGTGAAGTATGGCAGCGCACCGATAGCCCGGTAGCGTTGCAGGGTTTTGATACTAACTTTGAACAACAGGCATAAGTCCTGATTATCCAGCAAGTTATCATCTTCGGGCAGTACCCTGTCTGCATTGCGTAGTACCCGTACATCCTTACAAAGTTCTTCCAGTTTGGCGTACAGCTTCTGCATCCATTCACCAAATTCGTCATTCTCTATATACATAATTGCTTCATGTTTCAGGTTATACATTCTTATTTGTCAATCGATTGATGAAGCAAAGTTCTAAAAATGGATGCAAAGAAATTACAGGGGAACTAATGGAATCCCCTATAAATAAACCATAAGTTGCTGATTATCTATATCCTTTCTTGTCATGTTCCTTTTTGATTAGGTCTGCCAGTCCATTAAGAAATTCGGTGAGTTTGCCCGGTTTTCGTTTTATCACGTCCTCATGCTTTTGGTGACAGTCGCTTATCTTGATGTTAAACAACCACTCAAAACCTTTGGATAAATCCACCAAATAGGCAGGCTTTCCATTCTGATAAACGATGTCTTTGGAGAGGAACAGACCGCTTACCATTTCCATGATGTTGATAAGGGTTGTCTTGTCAGCGAGAAATAGAGGGGAAAGAGATTGCTTATTAGTACGTTGTTGTAGCTGTTCCGGGTACTTGATACGCCATTCGATAAGGCGTATTTCAGTGTTTAAAAGTCCTATCGCTTCATCAACTAAATGCAAATAGGGTATTTTTTTCTTGCTCAAACCGTACACGATACGATTTAAGACGATACAAGCCAAAAGAAAAATAACGTAGTAATACGCCATAATTTTGTTCGTTGATACAGAAATTGGCTACATGAATAGCCAATTCTTCAATAGCTTCTTCCAATTCGGATGCAGAAACTTTACGCTGTGAGTATTCCGATAATAATCGGAAAAGTCTCTGTTGTAATATGTGCTTATTGTTCATTGTATATATATTTCTAATTTAAGAACTGTCTATC